>Ga0163147_10000619_pt1 | contig 55382 bp, 54 predicted proteins | sample OliLakLV19MP6G1_FD_148597 | JGI IMG/M metagenome (GOLD analysis project Ga0163147, IMG submission 148597) | Freshwater microbial mat bacterial communities from Lake Vanda, McMurdo Dry Valleys, Antarctica- Oligotrophic Lake LV.19.MP6.G1 | ecosystem: Environmental > Aquatic > Freshwater > Lake >... | reverse complement strand
CCCGGCACGCTGGAATTCATCGGACCGACGGCGGAAAACAGCGCTGCCGGACAGGTCGAAATTGTCACCACTGCCGCCTCGCGCGACGATGTGGACGCCATCATGATTTCCAATAACGCTGGTGATCAGCTTGTCCCCGCGCTGGAAGCAGCTCAGACAGCCGGACAAACCGTCGTCACCTGGGATTCCCCCATCCCGTCGGGGACAGGCGAAGACCTGTTTATCGCACAGGTTGACTTTGACGAAACCGGACGCGTGATGGCAGACATGGCACGCTCGATCCTCGGTGAAGCTGGCGGTCAGTTTGCCGTGCTCTCCGCCTCGCCCGATGCCGCCAACCAGAATGCATGGATCGCCTCACTCCAGGCAGTCCTGGAAGAAGACGCCTATGCCAATCTTGAACTGATCGACATCGTTTATGGCAATGACGAGACCGAAGAAAGCTACAATCAAGCGTTGGCGTTGGTTGATCAATATCCCGATATGGACTTGATCATGTCGCCGACGACCGTTGGCATTACCGCCGCCTCCAAAGCCATGCAGGACGAAGACTTGTGCGAGACCGTCAAGGTCAGCGGTTTGGGCTTACCCGCCGAAATGGTCGATTTCACCCTCAACGGCTGCGCGCCAGAATTTGCGCTGTGGAGCTTTGTCGATCTCGGCTATCTGACCTATTACACCACCTACATGCTCGCGACAGGCGCTATGACCGCTGAAGCAGGCGTGACCTTTGAAGCCGGACGCATGGGCAGCTACACCATCGAGCAAGACCCCACCCGTGAAAACGGTCTGCGCATCGTCATGGGACCCTTCAGCGTCTATAACGCCGATAACGTCCAGGGCGATGCTGCTATGGAAGCTGCTGTGGCGACGCCAGGGCAGGAAGTGAACGTCATTCTACTGCCGAAGTTCCTGGGCATCGCCGTATTTGACGAAGCCAATCAGGGTGCAGAAGAAGCGCACGCCGAATTAGAGAACCCCGGCACGCTGGAATTCATCGGACCGACGGCGGAAAACAGCGCTGCCGGACAGGTCGAAATTGTCACCACTGCCGCCTCGCGCGACGATGTGGACGCCATCATGATTTCCAATAACGCTGGTGATCAGCTTGTCCCCGCGCTGGAAGCAGCTCAGACAGCCGGACAAACCGTCGTCACCTGGGATTCCCCCATCCCGTCGGGGACAGGCGAAGACCTGTTTATCGCACAGGTTGACTTTGACGAAACCGGACGCGTGATGGCAGACATGGCACGCTCGATCCTCGGTGAAGCTGGCGGTCAGTTTGCCGTGCTCTCCGCCTCGCCCGATGCCGCCAACCAGAATGCATGGATCGCCTCACTCCAGGCAGTCCTGGAAGAAGACGCCTATGCCAATCTTGAACTGATCGACATCGTTTATGGCAATGACGAGACCGAAGAAAGCTACAATCAAGCGTTGGCGTTGGTTGATCAATATCCCGATATGGACTTGATCATGTCGCCGACGACCGTTGGCATTACCGCCGCCTCCAAAGCCATGCAGGACGAAGACTTGTGCGAGACCGTCAAGGTCAGCGGTTTGGGCTTACCCGCCGAAATGGTCGATTTCACCCTCAACGGCTGCGCGCCAGAATTTGCGCTGTGGAGCTTTGTCGATCTCGGCTATCTGACCTATTACACCACCTACATGCTCGCGACAGGCGCTATGACCGCTGAAGCAGGCGTGACTTTTGAAGCCGGACGCATGGGCAGCTACACCATCGAGCAAGACCCCACCCGTGAAAACGGTTTGCGCATCGTCATGGGACCCTTCAGCGTTTATAACGCCGATAACGTCCAACCCTAGTTGATGTAGTCACTCACCTTACGCGCACCCCTCGTTTTCAGCCCCCACCCCCTGCCCTCAGGGAGAAGGACTTAGGATGAAGGCAATCTGCGTAAGGTGAGTTACTAACGGAGCGCTGATGACTACTCATCGTTGAGTCCAAATTCTGCGTTGATTTCGGCGCGTCGCGCTGTCACCTGCGCTTGCCATGCACGCTGTTCATCTGTCCACCACAAACTCATATACGCGATCATGTGATCAACTTCTTCCTCTGTCACCGCACCCGCAAAACCAGGCATCGGGTAGTGTTGCAGTGGATTTTGAAGACCGTTCAGAATTACTTGCCGCAGCAATTGGCTAGGATGCTGCCATGTATGCCCCGTCGCATCTTGTGCCGGCACAATGTGAAGTCCTAACTGCTCTGTCTGTTCGATAGTCGATGCAAGTTGTCCTTGCCCGTCATAACCATGACAGTGTGCGCACCGCAAGTTGTAAACAGTCTCTCCCGCTTGTAAATCCGAATCGGCAGCGATCATTGCCATACGTTCAGGAGAATCAGTCGGGCGAACCGCGACAATCGACGGTTCATTGTTCGTCTGGCAGCCCGCAGCAATCACGACGATGAACAGATATACGATCAGAGTATAGCAGTCCGGCGCGGGAAAACCTTGCGCTTTAGTGCTTGGATGAAAGCGCACGTTGTCCTTGTGTTGATCGCTCATTTGGACTACACTTTTTCTCAATACGGTTGGACGAAAGACTACACAAGCCTATCATGGGATGGTAGAAAAAACAGTCCAATGCGGTTCTTTAACAACGGAATGTACGGCGTTGAGATGGGAAGTCCGTCTCGTAAAATATTCAACGTCTCCAAGAGAAAACCGGACGTGAGAGTCTTTAAAATCTCAATCCGTTGGGGCGTCAACGGACTATCAGAGCGGTCGTCAGACATCCTTCGGGGTGCAGCCGTGTTGACGGTAGCAGCTCCCGGCTTTAGTCGGGGGAGTATGTCACGGCTGAAAACGAGGACGGTTGCTGCCGAAGCAAGGTCAATGATCGGCGTTTTTGTAGATGCAACATGATAGTGAACACGGTAGATCGCGCTCACTATCATGTCGGAAAATGCACGGACACAACGTTATTGGGGTTCGATTGCGGTGATCAAATATTCGACAAGCTGTGAAAGCTGCTCGTCAGTGAGTACCGGGTAGCCGCCGCGTACCGGATGCGGATATTCGACGCTCGGATCGACGAACGCAAATTGACCGATCAGGAATGTCATCAGTGCTTCACGGTCTGCCAGTAGTGCGCTATCTTGAATGCCTTCACCATACGGCGGATTGCCATTCCCATCTAAACCATGACAACCTGCACATGACCAGTTGTACGCGCTCTCGGCGCTGAAAGGCTGTGCCGTTGCCGGAGGCTGAGTAGGTGCAGTGGTTGTTATCTGGGCTGTGGGGACGGTCGTTGGATCGACCTGCGCAGCCGTCATTGGCATTGCAGTCGGTTGCGCGCCCACCATTGGCATCGCCATGCTTGACTCGGTGCGTAGATACGCGATGACTGCGTTCAATTCTGCATCGGTCAGCGATGAATTACCACCGCGCGCGGGCATCGGAATGCCCGACGTATTCAGAGGATGGCTTGAATCACGCCCGACGATGATGAATTGCAGCAGCGCTTCGTCTGTCATCTCATGTATAAACGGGCTGTCGAGCAGGTTTTTACCCAACCCCGGAATTCCGCGTGCATCGTAGCCATGACACGTCGAACAGGCGGTTTGAAAAATACTTTGCCCTTGTGTGATCATGCCACTGTCATATGCAGCCGCTTGCGCGACGGCGACAACCAACGGTTGCGTTGCATCCGCGGCGGCTTGCACTGTCGGCGGTAGTTCGGTGAGTGCAGCCACGACGAGTGTCGGTTCGGGCGCGGTCACCTGGACGAATGATCCTGCTGATGTATTGCCCAGCAGCAGCATAAGTACCAAGCCAAAAGTGCCAATCAAGATCAGGGCAGGCAAAAAAGACGGTAGTTCCTGATCATTGTTTTCTTGATTCATCGATTCAATCTCCCGGTGAACACTATTCCTACAATTATCAGATTCAGCGTCATCGCTACCCAGTGAGCATTGTCATCAAAAGACATGACAATCATTCCTTCTCGTGCCGGTCAATTCTGACTACGATGAAAATAAGCTACATCAACTAAAAACGAATGGGGTTCAGATGCGTCGGCGCGATTTTTTGAAGTTCTTAGGAATTGGTGTAAGTGCGGCAGGTACAGCGGGATTGGTTAAATCCACCCACGCGCAGGAAATGCCGGGTATGGATGTCCCGATCGCTCCAATGGCTCAGGAAATCGATTGGGTGGCGATGAACGAGCATCACCGTGCCGGAGTGAACACGTTCCTTGCCAATATTGGTCAAGACACCCTGTTTTGGAACAACGACCTTCAGCCAACGCTTGTCGATGGCGTCAAGGTCTTTGATATTCGCTGTCAGGAAGTCATGTGGGAAACACAAGTCGGATCAGTTTTCGCGGCGTTGACCTACAACGGACGTGTACCGGGTCCCACGATCCGCGTCGATGAAGGCGATCAGATGCGCTTCGTAGTCACCAACGAAACGACACAGCCAACGTCAATCCACTGGCATGGTTTACTTGTGCCAAACAACATGGATGGCGTTCCGTTTATTACGCAAGAACCGATCATGCCGGGTGAAGTTTTTAACTATGAATTCACCGCGCGCAATGCTGGCACCCACATCTATCATTCGCACATTAACGCAGTCGAACAAGTGACCAAAGGTATGTTTGGTGGCTTCATCGTCAACCCGCGCGATACCAGCCGCGAACCCGTCGTTCAAGGTGACTACACGATGGTGCTGAACGATTCGACGCTTGGCTTTACAATCAACGGAAAATCGTTCCCGTACACACAGCCGATCGTCGCTAATCTGGGCGATAAAATTCGCGTTCGCTATATGAACGAAGGCTTGATGATCCATCCGATGCACTTGCATGGCATTCCGCAGCTCGTGTTTGCAAAGGATGGTTATTATCTGCCGACGCCCTATATGTGTGACACGCTGAATATTGCACCAGGCGAACGTTACGACGTACTCGTCGATTGCACCGAACCGGGCGCATGGGCGTTTCACTGTCATATTCTCAATCATGCCGAAGGGCGCGATGGCATGTTTGGCATGGTCACAGTACTGGTCGTGAATGTCTAGTTCGTTCATCGAAGAAGACGAACTTTTTTTACAGGCGGCGTGTCTTCGGGTACGCCGCCTGTATCGTTATACCTTGTCTTAATCACTAATACTTTGAGGATGCTGCGATTCGATCAATACCAGTGCTTGCGCGATTCGGGTTGCCCAACCCCGGATCATCTCCCAATCGCGGAAATCACCTGTTGGCGACTTCACCATCTTCATGACCGACCGCTCAAGGAAGTTCAAGTCGCTGGGGTCTAAGTGACCATGAAACACGGTGATATCGCGCGGCTTGATATAAGCAGCTTCTGCCTTGAGCGCTTCTGGAAAAGTCCACCCCTTCATTATGGCAACCGGATCACCTTCGCCAATTGGACCGCTGGAGAATAGCCATACAGGAAGTTGTCCCAACTGCTGCTTGTGTTCCTTCAAAAACCGCACTGCGGAGGGCTGCCATTGCCCCACATAAACTGCACTGCCCAAAACCACCGCCCCGTAAGGGGTGATATCGCTGACAAACTCAACCGACTGAACCTCTACCTCGAACGTTGGCGTCTCACGAAGTACATCACCGATAGCGCTGGCAATTTCAGCGGTCGATTCGTGCTTGGTCGCGTATGCGACGAGAACTTTAGTCATCATCATTTCCTTTTCAATGATTCAGACGAACTATCCCGATCGCAGCATAGCACCTGAGCCAGACAACAATGAGTGACGATTGTCATAAACGAGCTGATCCGTTTGTCACTACGAAATTTCTGGGTGAATGTTCAATCGGCAGTTTCGACGTTACGAATCAGCTTGCATAGTGGGCGGCATGATTTCGTCGATATTATGCTTGACAGCATAAGCCGCCGCCTCTGCCCGGTTAGAAGCGCCGATTTTCGCCAGCACGCTGCTCACATAGTTGCGTACCGTCCCTTCGCCCAGATACAGCTTGACCGCGATCTGTCGATTGGTTAAACCGTGTGCGACGAGTGCAAGCACAGCCAGTTCTTGCGACGTGAGTTCGCTAAACGCCGCCGCGCGCTGTGTTTGATCCATTTTTCGCATTTCTGTAAAAACAGTCGCCGTCAGTGACGGATCAAGAATGTTCTCACCACGACTGACCCGTTCGACAGCTTTCATTAAATCGTTGTCACCAATACGTTTCAGAACGTAGCCCGATGCACCCGCACGGATAGCCGCGAAGAGCAGTTCATCTTCTGCATATGTGGTAAGCATCACGACACGGCAGCCTTCTACGGTCGATATAATCTGTCGACAAGCCTCGATACCAGAGATTCCCGGCATTCGAATATCCATGACCGCCACATCGGGGTGATATTCCTGTGCTTTCAGAACCGCTTCATCTCCGGTTGCAGCTTCTGCCACGATATGAAAATCCTGATTATGTTCCAACAGAACGCGTAATCCAGCCCGAACCACGGAATGATCGTCCGCAATTAATATCCGTACAGGGTTCGACATAGCATTTTCCGTTCGTCAGCTAGAACCATCATCGATAGAATAATGATCCAAGTTTAGTCAATGAGCACAAACATGACGAGTAATAAAGTTCCTCAAAAAGACATGACAGTTATCCTGGCGACGTTAAAGGAAATCGCCGAATCGGTCATTCACGCTGCCGAAGCTGGCACCCTTCAGCAGGTATTACAACAGATTGCTCACGTCGCCCAACAACTTGTTCATGCGCGTTATGCTGCCTTGGGTATTCCCAGCGAACACGGCACGATGAAGTATTTTGAAGTCGTTGGACTCACCAAGAGCGAAATCCGTCAGATCGCTCACCCACCCATCGGGCGCGGCTTACTGGGGGTGATTATGCGCGAACGGGAAATATTACGCCTCGAACACATCAGCGATGACCCGCGAAGTGGTGGCTTTCCGCTCAATCATCCCGCCATGGATCGCTTCTTAGGCGTGCCGGTACAAGCGGGTCTGGAACTATTTGGAATGCTGTATCTGACCGATCGAATCGATGAGCTTCCGTTTACGGTCGAAGACCAATGGCTGGTAGAGTCGCTGGCAGGCTATGCCGCGCTGGCAATCGCTGGGGCTCGATTAAGCGCACAGCAAAGTCGCCTGACCCTGCTGGAAGAACGCGAACGGGTAGGGATGGAACTTCACGATGGCATCATTCAGTCGCTGTACGCGATTGGAATGCAGATTCAATTACTCCGCTTATCACAGCCGTCGCTTGCTGATGAGCTGGCGAAAACAACACAAGGCTTAGATGTGGTTATTGAAGACATCCGCAGCTATATCCTCAATCTTAAAGTCGCCAATTACGAACAACAAACGATCAAACGTGGTCTATTGGATGCGCTCGCAAGGGTGCATATCCCTGATACGCTCAACGTCCAAGTCCACACGCCAGAACAATATCCGCCATTCGCACCGCCAATAGTCGAGGCGGTTTGTCAAATTGCCTACGAAGCGTTCAGTAATATTGTTCGCCATGCTCATGCGACAGAAGCGGTGATTGAAGTCACCCAAGACACGGAGTGGTTTCAAATGATCATTCGCGATAACGGGCTTGGTTTTTCACCTGATAATACGCCCGAACATGAAGGACTGGGCTTGCGCAATATGATGCAGCGCGCCCGCATTTATGGCGGTGATATTCAGATCGAGAGCGAACCCGATCATGGAACGCAATTAACACTCAGATTACCCTTTGAAACTTTAGCTCACTAACTGTCATAACACACATACCGTTTCGTCAAATCCTTCTAACAAGTGACATTCATCACGTCGATATAAACACCAACAATGATGTAACGTGGAGTATGCTATCCACACTGGCATGTGAAGGTCGGCTAATCGCCGTATCATGAATATCGCTCAAATAATGACGTCTCGTCCGGTAGTTGTTTATCCAGATGAGTCCATCCAGAAAGCCTTGCATATTATGTCGCAGGCTGCCTGTCACCATCTGCCTGTTATCAGCACAGAAAAACATCTGATCGGTATTCTCAGCATTGTCGATTGTAGGCGGACGCTGAGTGAACGACTCCAAGAAACCTACCAACCCAAAAACACAGTTTTTGCGAACAGCATTTTAGTATCCAGCGCGATGACCCCTGCGCCCATCACTGTTGAACCAGATACGCCGATAGTTGAAGCAGCACGGCTGATGCTCGAACATTCGATTGGCTGCTTACCTGTGATGCGTGGCGAAACCCTCATCGGAATTGTCACTCGATCCGATCTGCTGATAGCGTTCATCGCGTTGGTACAAAAACCTGTACGATCGACTGAAGTATGACATTTGTCTGTGTCATCAGTGATTAACAACACTTCAGCCAAACCACAATCTGGATGACACTTGGGGGAGTTGGTTTGACACAACAAGGGGTTATTCAGATGAGTGAAATCAAAACAAGTTCAGGAACCATTATTCAAGACCCGCCGCTCGCGCGCTTTTTGTTCAGTGATACACGCATGGCGGTCGTCTGGTTGGTCGTTCGCGTACTCGTTGGCTGGTCATGGCTCGAAGCTGGGCTGCATAAAGTCACCGACGCGGGATGGATGCAAACAGGGGAAGCGCTGCGTGGCTACTGGGAACGCGCCGTGTCGATGCCGGAAGCAGGTCGTCCGCCCATCAGTTATGATTGGTACCGCAGTTTCATTCAAGGAATGCTCGATGCTGGTTCGTATACCTGGTTCGCCAAGCTGATTGCAATTGGCGAAGTAATGATCGGTATTGCCCTCATTATCGGGGCGTTTGTCGGCATCGCCGCCGTGTTTGGCGCCATTATGAACTGGAATTTCATTATGGCAGGCAGCGCGAGCACCAACGGTGTTCTCGGTATCGCCGCAGTTTTCCTCATCCTCGCCTGGAAAATCGCCGGTTATTATGGCGCAGACCGCTACCTGCTTCGCTGGTTAGGTACACCGTGGAATCGTCCGCAAACCGATGTCGAGCCGCCGATGAAAGCAAGTCGTTCCGCGTAAACCAATCGACTTCGTCACTGAAAAATTATTTTTTCGAGAGCATCTCTAACTGGGATGCTCTTTTGATTCTTCGACACATGCTCATAGTCGTACAGGGTTGAGAATATGATGAGCGACCAAATCAGTGTAATCACGCGTCGATAGCGGATTATCGCCTTCAATATCCGCCGTATGCGCCCCCGATTCCAACACGACGCGCACCGCATCCTCGATCGATTGTGCCGCTTCGATGCGCCCCCAATGATGCCGGAGCAGCATCGCCACGCTTAAGATTGTCGCCGTTGGGTTGGCGATCCCTTTTCCCGCGATATCGGGCGCACATCCGTGTACGGGTTCGGCAATCGCTACTCCATTGCCGATATTGAGCGAAGGCGCCAAGCCTAATCCTCCACCCCACGCAGCCGCCATATCGCTCAGAATATCGCCATACATGTTCAACGTCAAAATCACGTCGAAGCGCAGTGGCTCTTTGACCATCCAATACGCCGCCGTATCGACCAGCATCTCGTCGGTTTCTACATCTGGATAATTCAACGCGACTTCCATCGCTACACGCCGAAACAAGCCGTCGGTTTGCACCATCACGCTGGCTTTGTGCACAATCGTGATTCGCTCGCGTCCACTCCGCGCCGCCAATTCGTACGCCTTAAGCGCGACGCGCTCGCTGGCAGCCGCCGTTACGCGCTTTTCACCCACACTTACACGACCATCATCCTGCGTGTATTCGCGCTGCACGTACACATCTTCAGTATTTTCGCGCACGACGATTAAATCGATGCCCTCACGTGCGGTTGGCACGGGCAAATAACGCGTCGGGCGCACGCTGGCATACGTTTGTAATGCTTGACGCAGACGCACGATCGGCACAAAATAGCCATCGACCGGGAACGACGGTGACGCTGCCGCCCCAAACAAAACTGCGCCGCACGAACGCGCAAGTTCTAAAGTCGATTCTGGCAGCGACGTACCCACCTGCTTAAACGTATCCCAACCCGCTTCGGCAGGGTGGGTTACAACATCGGGCGCGACCAATCTTAGAATTTCAACAGCAGCCGGGACGACTTCGTGTCCGATCCCGTCAGCTTCTATCACACATAAATCAAGCATTGGTTCCCCCTTAACCCCCACGCGCACTTTTTTGGTAAAAGGCGTCTATTCTGTAACAAAGGGGATTCAAAAAGTGGTCGCGCGCGGTGAGCAGTCAGCGAAAGAACCGGTGTGCTTGATAGGCTGTGATCGTTCAATTGTATCAATGAACGATCGTGTATTACACTGTCTATACTGTCATTTTGCACGATTGTGAACGCAAACCGATAAGTTTGCAAACACAAATAGGTTCCGCTTACAAATCGACGCCTTCTGGCACATCATCCAGCCCAAAGCTGTCGTGCATAAATACCTGCTGCGAGTCGATCAATGGCGCATTTTCTTCGGGTTGCACGGGCGAATAGCGATCATCAGCGTGCATTTCCCATGTGTTCGTATTGTCTTGCAACTGCGTTTCGATGATGCGCATCACTTGATGCTGCAAGCGTACATCGATCACCGGGAACACGACTTCAACACGGTTATACAGGTTACGGCGCATCAAATCGGCGCTTCCTAAATAAATCCGGCGTTCCGAAGGTGCGTTTTGAAAATAAAATACGCGCGAATGTTCGAGATAGCGCCCGACAATGCTGCGCACGCGGATATTTTCGCTGATACCAGGCAAACCAGGACGCAGACAGCAAATACCGCGCACGATCAGATCGACTTGTACGCCTGCTTGCGACGCCTCATACAATTTACGGATCGTTTCATCTTCTTCGAGCTGATTCATTTTGAAGATCAAACGCGCAGGTTTTCCCGCCCGTGCCGCTTCAATCTCGTTATCGATCAGCGCGATCAATTCCTTGAGCAAAAACTCTGGCGCGACCAACAACCGTTGATACGTCGTACCCGGCGCATACCCTGTCAAACGGTTGAAGAGGCGGGTAGCGTCATCCGCGATCTCTGGGTGGCAGGTGAACACCCCAAGATCGGTATACAAGCGCGCCGTCGAGCTGTTGTAATTCCCCGTACCAAGATGAACATAACGGCGCACACCGTCCGCTTCTTTTCGCACTACCAACGCGATCTTGGCGTGCGTCTTGACGGGCAGTTCTTCAACGCCGAACGTGACATGTACGCCTTTGTTTTCCAACATGCGCGCCCATTCCAGGTTATTCTCCTCATCAAAACGGGCTTTGAGTTCAACCAGCACCGCGACCTGTTTGTCATTTTCGCGCGCTTGCAGCAGCGCCTGTACGATCGGCGAATTACGCCCAACGCGGTACAATGTCGCTTTGATGGCGAGTACATCCGGGTCGTGTGCGGCATCATAAAAGAAACGTTCGACGGGCACGAACGAATCATACGGATGATGCACCAGCACATCACGCTGACGGATCGCATCGAAGATATTATCGCCTTCGCGGAATCCATCGACGATCCGCGCCGCGTAGCCCGCTTGTTTCAGATCAGGGCGATCCACGCTCATCAGTTCCATCAGACTGCTGCCGCCTAATGCCCCATTGATGCGATACACGTCGCGCTCACGGTCGATTTCCAGGCGGCTGAGCAGCGTATTGAGAATGACAGGGTCGATTTCGCGCGGCACGCTCAAACGCACGACCTTGCCGAACTGCCGCGCGTGCAGCGATTCCTCGATGAAGTCATCCATTTTCATCGTTTCGCCGTTAAAGTCATCCTGTTCGTGTTCAAAATCGATGTCGGCGTTGCGCGTCAGCCGAAACGGTGAGTGTTGATTGACCTGCATTCCTGGAAACAATAAATCGAGATTTGCCCCCATCACATCTTCGATCCATACAAAGGTCGAACGGGCAATCTCTTTATCGTATGCGCCTGCGCCATACTTGCGCATCACGGTCTCCAGATTGATTAACCGATCGATACCGTTGGTATCCGGCACTTTGATGCGGACAAATTCGTCGGCGTCTTCTGGTTTATGGTCACGTTTTAGGCTGACGGCGAGATTCAGGCTCAAATTGGAAATAAACGGAAACGGACGCGCATGATCGACGGCAAGCGGCGTCAGCACTGGAAATACTTCTTTTTCAAAAAACGCACGCAGCGCGGTTCGCCAGTTTTCTGGCAGTTCACCGTTCGATACGACGTACAAACCTTCTTCATGCAACCGCGCCATCAATCTGGTAAGCAGTTCGCGCTGATGCTCCATCATGGTCTCGACACGCTCACGTAGTTCCTGCATCAAGAGCGTATATGGGATGCCGTCCGGTCGCGTCGTCACTGCGTTGATAGCAAGCTTGGCGTGAATCGACGCCACGCGCACCATGAAAAATTCATCCAGGTTGCTGCTGACAATCGCAAGAAACTTGACGCGATCGAGCAAAGGCAGCGATTCATCTTCGGCTTCCGCCAATACGCGATTATTGAAATCCAGCCAACTGAGCTCGCGGTTGATATAATTTTCGGGAGATAGCGTAATTGCAGGAGTCGCCATAAGGGATAACTTTTTGGGCTATAGGCTAAAGGATTCCCAACATCTTATAGCGAAGCGACATAGAAAGTAAAGACATCAAACAAAACTTAACGACGCTAGAGTCGAATGTTAACGGGAGAAATGGCGATGACGGCGTTTACCGAAAACTGGGGCGTTTATGGTCACGAATGGGCAGTGAGCGCCTTGAAGGATGCGATCCGACACGGACGTTCGCGCCATGCGTATTTGATTGTCGGCGTCGAAGGCGTTGGCAAAGAGGCGTTGGCACGCGGCTTTGCGATGGCATTACAGTGTCAGCAAGAGAACATCGAAGATCGTCCATGCGGACAATGTTCGGCGTGTACACGTAGCTTGTCAGGTAATTTTTCGGATATCATCTACGCCAATGCAGACAATGGCAATCTGAAAATCGAAGAGATTCGCCGCGTCGCCGCGCAAATTTCGCTCAAGCCATTCGAGGGGCGTTACCGCGTCGCTATTTTTCGTGATTTTGATACCGCACTTGGTCGCGCGCAGGATGCACTGCTCAAGACGCTCGAAGAACCCGCTGTCACAGGCGTTTTGATCGTGCTGGCGCGCACCATCGAACCTGTTTTGCCGACCATCACCAGCCGCAGTCAGGTGCTGCGTTTGCGCCTGATCTCACAGACGACGATTCGCCATGCGCTGATTGAACGTGGTGCGGACGAAAAATCGGCGGCGCTCTTGGCGGCATTAAGCGGTGGACGCGTCGGTTGGGCGATCAACGCGTACCACGACCCAACTGCACTCGACGCCCGCAATGGTGCGCTCGATTTACTCGAAAGCTTACTCACACAAAATCGCAGCGTTCGTTTCAGCGCTGCCGACGATCTTTCTAAAGACCGCGACGCACTGCGAACGCTGCTTGAATTGTGGCTTTCGTATTGGCGCGACCTGATGTTGATCAGCGAGAACGCGACCACCCCGCTCACGCATATCGACCGCACTATCACAATGCGTCAGTTGGCGGACGTGCTTACCCCTGAAACCACGTTGTCTGGGCTGCGAGCGACGACCAATTTACTTGATACACTGGAAACCAACGCGGGTGTGCGTCTGGCGCTCGAAGTCATGTTCTTGGATTATCCGACACTCGAATTGACCCCTTAAAACCGTAAAATAATTTTGCTTTTGCCCTTTAGCTAAAACCTGAACTTCGTCACCGATTTCGGGAATGCTTTCTCCCACCACGCGAAGCCTTTTCCCGGTGTGAACTTGAACAACGGATTCTGCTTCATGTCGTCGACGGTCGGCACTTCGTCAGGGTATTTCACCTTCGACTGTGCAACCATCGTTTCCAACAGTGTCAAACTGTCGGATAAATCGACCAGAATAGCGCGCCCTTCCAGGATCACCGTCTCCGCGCCACTTTCGAGGTGTACTTTATGACGAAACCAGACCATAACGCGCCGCACGTTGTTGTATCAATAACCACGCATCATCCGGTGCATTTATACTGCCTAGGCTATAGGTGCCGTCGTCGCTTATACCATGAAAATCGGAGCCGCCAGTCTCGATCAAATCAAACCGTTTCGCCAAGCCCCGCAAATCGAGCCGATGATTTTCCGTGTTCGCAGGGTGATACACTTCGACTCCATCCAACCCCGCGCCGATAAGCCGCTCCACCATGCCAACATGATCCTTAAGCTTGCCGGGGTGAGCCAGTACCGCCACCCCACCTGCCCGGTGGATGAGTTCAATCGCGGCTTCGGGCGATAAGCGCTCACGCGCGACATAGGCGGGCGCGTCATTGTTCAAAAACCGCGCAAATGCATCACGCATATCGAAGGCATACCCTGCTTCGATCAGTGCGCGCGCAATATGTGGACGCCCAATCGCCCCCGGACGGCTGCCAGTGGCGGCGAGTGCTTGTACACGTTCCCATGATATAGGCGTACCGAACGTCGCTAATTTTTCGACAATTTTGCGCCCACGTTCAGCCCGATCAATACGAAACTGCCTCAAAGTCACTTGCAGCGACGCATTTTGGCGGTCGAAGGAGTAACCGAGCATATGCACATCGCCGCTTTCATCTTCGGCGCTCAGTTCGATGCCTGTCATGATATGAGGCATCAATCCATCCGCTGCCCCTTCACTATGTGCCGCTTGCATGGCTTCATCAATGCCATCGGTTGTGTCATGGTCGGTGATCGCGATGATATTCATCCGTTTACGCGCTATTTCAACCACCTGGGTCGGCGTTAGTTGCCCATCTGATGCGGTGGTATGGATATGTAAATCGGAACGATTGTGAGTCATGGAATATCACCACGAGATAATACCAACAAAAAAGATAGGCATCTGCCTATCTTGAGATTGTAACGTATTCGTTTGTCGATGAAAGCAGTTTAGGCAGGCAGGGTGGGGCGTGGCTCAACAACAAAACGCACTGCCGTCCGTTCTTGCCCTTCGATATCCACTTCAGTAAAGAATGGCGCGCAAACAATATCGATTTCGTCGCCCGTCAAATAGCCACGTGCAATCGCCAACGCCTTAACCGCTTGGTTGACTGCACCCGCGCCAATTGCTTGAACTTCGGCATACCGGTGTTCGCGCATCACTGCTGCAATTGCGCCTGCAACCGCCGTTGATCTTGATTTCGCGGAAACTTTGATCACGTCGGCACGCTTCTCAGATGTCTTAATCAAGGGGTCGGTTGGAAAAAAATCTAGCGCACCTTCTGGGTCGTGGTGATCGGTCATGACCGTAATTCCTCTTGTGTTCGATGTGGGCAAGGGTCGCTGAGATCCCTGTTCGGTTGAATTATACATACGTTCCCCCCTGTGTCTATGTAATGATTTCCGAAATGAAGGTGAAAAATGTAAAGTTACCAGAATTGATCAACACATATCCCAATGTTAAAAAGTTCCAGATTTCACAAATGCCGTTCGATATCCCAATGTTAAATCGAAGGCAATTTTGGTTTATCCCAAGTTATCACTCAGAATGTGCTGATCTTAAGCCTAAATTTTGCATGACGTGTAGGTCATATTTCCCAAATCAGAATGGTCTTTTGGTAAGATTTTCCCAAACCTTAAAAAGTTGAAAATTTTAAGGTTCGTGGGGGTAAAAATGGTTGTTTATCACACAAAAATCGTTATACTGATGAGTACGCTGTAAAAATAGAACACCGCGTTTGCAAAACGGCTGGCAGTAACACCGCACAGCCCAATGACACAAACGATTATCTTACAACTTGTATCCGATTTTTCAGGGGAGCGTGACTCCTGACGTATTTATATTCCTTAGTGCCGGATGAAACGGATAAATTCCGCTCATAAAGCCGACCTGATTGCATAGAAAGAACTGCCGTGAATTCGCAAGACATCTGGAAAAGCGCGTACCACCAACTTCAATTGCAGCTCGATCGCCCCACGTTCGATACGTGGCTGCGCGATGCCGTGCTGCTGCACAGCAAAAACGACCATACATTCGTGGTCGGTGTGCGTAATAGCTATGCGCGCGATATGCTCCAGCATCGGCTGTATCGTGAAATTCGCCGCGTCTTAATGGATGTTTGCGGATACTCGGTCGAATTGGAATTTGAAGTCTATACCGCCCCGAAAGTGGATGGCGACGACAGCGACGATATGCCGTTATTCAAGCTGTTGGCACAGCAAGAGACGCCGACCAGTGCGCCTGTGCCGCTTCACCAGCAAATCGCCCGCCCGCAGCGCGCCGATTTACCCGAATGTGAACTCAACCCGCGCTATACGTTTGATCGCTTGATTATCGGCGGCGAAAATGAGATGGCGTATTCGGCGGCGATGGCAGTCACCGAACGCCCGGCATCGGCGTACAACCCCTTTTTTATTTATGGTGATGTCGGTTTAGGTAAGACTCATTTGCTGCAAGCCATTGCTCATGCGTGCATCGCGCGCAATTTGCGGACGATCTATATTCCGTCGGAAGTGTTCACCAACGACCTGATCGACTCGATCCGCCAGCGTTCAACGGCGATGTTCCGCGATAAATACCGCTCGGTCGATGTGTTGCTCATCGACGATGTGCAGTTCATCGCGGGTAAAGACAGTACTCAGGAAGAATTCTTCCACACCTTCAATGCGCTGTATCAGTTCGGCAAACAAATTGTCATCGCATCCGACCGTCACCCGCGTGAACTCGCAACACTCGAAGCGCGGTTGCGTTCACGTTTTGAAGGCGGCTTGGTCATGGATATTCAGCCGCCAGCGCTCGAAACGCGTATCGCCATCCTCAAAGGCTGGTCACGCGAACGCGGCGTTACGCTCGACGCCAAAGTCTATGAAATCGTCGCCGAGCGTGCGAATATGAATGTGCGCGAACTCGAAGGCGTATTCAATCAAATGATGGCGACCGCGCAGCTATCGCGTACGCCGCTACGACCCGAAGCAGCACAAGAGATGCTAGAGAATTACCGCCGCCCGCGTCATCACATTACGCTTCATCGCGTCGTTGATGTCGTCGCAGACCAGCATAATTTGACTGCCGGTGATCTGATGGGACCGCGTCGTGATGGTCACATCAATAATGCGCGCCAAATCGCCATGTATTTGGCGCGCGAAATGACAGGCGCATCGCTTACACAAATTGGTGGTACGTTTGGACGCAAACACACGACGGTATTACATGGCTGCCACAAAGTCACAGAAGACCTGCAAACCGACTTAATCACACGCGCGGTGATCGAAGAAATTCGCGGACGTTTGCTCAACGGTGAATAAGTCAACCTAAAAGGTCATTTATGCTCGATGTCGTGATCATCGGCGCAGGCGCGGCGGGCATAGCCGCTGCCGATCACTTACGCAAAGCGGGGGCGTCGTCGCTGATTTTAGAGGCGCGCGACCGCATCGGCGGTCATGTGCAGACTGACATATCTATCACGCCTTGCACGCCGCTTCGACCAGATCGCGGCGAGGTTGAATATACAGCTCGGACAGCGCGTTATGCGTATCATTCATTATGCCGATCACGTTGAAGTGCAGACTGATCAAACAACTTTTTTCTGCACGGCGCTGTATTCTCACACTGCCGATTGCGGTACTGCCAACCAATTACCTTACATTCGACCCTCCCTTAAGCGAGTGTAAGCGAACCGCCACTCATGCCCTCAGAATGCAACCCGCCAGCAAACTCATCTATCGACTCAGCCAGCCCGTTTGGACTCATACGTGGGTATATGGTGCAAACCGCGACTCATCGATCCGATGGTGGACACCTGGTTATGCCCGCACGAACGCCGACGCGGTGATGATGGGGTATGTGACAGCGGACGGCGCGCGCGGTCGATCAAGCCATAACAGATGCTTACGACATTGCTTCTCTGATAGCCGTCAGTGAACGTGTGTCGTGGGCTTCAGACGAATACGCAGGCGACGGTTATGCCAAGCGTGCCACCGGGTGAAGCGTGGGCGCGCGTGGTGTTGGCTCAAGCCGAAGGCGCGTTGTGCTTTGCTGGAGAAGCCACCGCCCACGACACCAACCCGCAAACCGTGCACGGCGCTATCGAATCAGGGTGGCGCGCGGCACGCGAAATCGTCGTATCATTGCAAAAGTAGTCGGCGCGAAACGCATTTGCACCTCAACGAGGTTTTACGAAAGGATATTCATATGGCTGCCCCGTTTATGGGTAACGAACTGCTGCACGGAGAACATGTCTATCTCGCTATGCCGACGCGCGATGACATCGCCACATTTGCGGGGTGGACGCACGACATCGAATACTCGCGCTATCTGCGGCGCGGCATGATTTACCCGGATAGTGTGGAAGGTTATTTGCAATGGTTCGGGGAGATGGCGAAAAGCGAGCGCGAAATCCCTTATAGTATTAAGACATTCGATGGCGACCGTTTAGTCGGGTTGTTGGTCATCAAAGATATTATGTGGGCTTCACGCCACTGTTCATTTTTCATTGGCATTGGCAGCGCGACCGATCGCGGCAAAGGTTACGGCACGGATGCGGTGCGTGCGATGCTCAAATATATTTTCCTCGAAATGAACCTGAACGCCGTTCGACTGGAAGTCATGAGCTATAATCCCGGCGGCGTACGTGCTTACGAAAAAGTCGGGTTTCGCCTTGATGGTACGCTGCGCGCCTGTGTCTACCGCGATGGCATTTACTATGATGTTCACGCGATGAGTTTGCTGCGGTCTGAATGGGAAGCCAAATATGGCTATCCACCCGTTCGCTATGTGGGGTAAAAAAGCAACGATTCAACGCAAAGACGCCAGACAAACACCATCTTGATTGAGTTGTGCATCTTTTTCTGGCATCTTTGCGTTAAGGCTTTTCCGTGTTCGTTTTTTCTTTAATCCACGTCTCCAGGTGGGACATCATGGCGCGGATGGCGATGCCACGATGACTGAGGTGGTTTTTCTCGTTCATCGGCAGCGCACTAAAGGCGACCGCATAGCCTTGTGGGATGAACACGAAATCATAGCCGAACCCGACTTGCCCACCTTCGGTCGGCTCATGCGCGATTCGTCCCTCGACCACCCCGACCGTCGTGACAGGCGGGTGTGTATCGGCGGGAAACACGAGCGCGATCACACACGTAAAGCGCGCAGTACGCTGCTCGTCTGGCACCCCTTCCAATTCGCCGAGTAGTTTCATATAACGATCGCGGTCGCCACCCCCCGCATAGCGAGCCGAATACACACCGGGGCGTCCGTCAAGCGCATCGACCGATAAGCCACTGTCATCTGCGAGCGTTGGTAGTCCGCTCAAGTCAGCATAGCGACGCGCTTTATGGAGCGCATTTTCGATATACGTGTCGAACGGTTCTTCGATATCGACGCTTTCCAAGCCCGCGTCTTTCAGGCTAAGCAAGCGCACGGATAGCGGCGCGAGCAGTAATCCATATTCGCGCAGTTTGCCGGGGTTTGAAGTGCCGATTAGAAGCTGCATCATACGATCCTTCAGTTATGACACGAAAGCGAGCGCAGGAATCACTCGCCATAGTAAAAACAGATTGAGCGGGATCAATACCAATATGGGTAACTGCGCCCACCAGCGAAACCCACTGCTTTTATCAAAGCCGACCAACAAGCGCCCCCATCCATCCAAGCCAAGTGATACCGCCAGCGCAAGCGGGATCAAGCCCGCATACAAGTAGCGCCCTTGGAGCTGCCAGAATTCCGCGTTGTAATAGATATACTGCGTGACCGCCGCAATGAAAAGCAATATTAACATTCCCCATACGGCACGGCGGTCATCCACCGCAGCGTGTGTAGTCGAATTCGTGGCGGGGCGCGGCGCAGGAATCAAACTGACAATCCAGCCAAGCATAACGATACCGATCAAGATCAAGATCACGGCGACCATCCAGCCCGTGAGCGGTAGTTCCATCCAGCCAAACTGTCCCCAAAAACTGATAAATGTCGTTTCAAGCGCACGTCGGAAATAGTTTCCTATTCCAATTTGCGCGATCAGGTCGGCTGTCCGGGCTTGATCTGCCACAACAGCATTATGTGCGCCCAGCCCGAACACATCTGGAAAACCATACACACTGATATTGCGCGTTACCCACACCGAAGCGATTAGCAAGACAGGGACAAAAAACACGAGAATATCCCGAACCAAGCGTCCGGTCGGGTATGGTTGAGAATCATGGCGGCGGGCAAACCACCAGCGCAGCACAAAACCTGCCGGAATCACACCGACAAGCAGGAGTGTGTTCACTTTTGTGACCAGCCCTAAGCCCACGATCACGCCGATAAGCCACACGGGGATGCGTCCATAGCGCAAGTACAATACTGCGGTCAGCATCGCGGCGGCGATCACGACTTCTGCCAGCGAATCGTTGTTGATTGAACTCAAAATAGCGATATGCTGGGGGATAAAAGCGACAAACGCTGCCGCTCCTAGCGCGACAGGAATACGTTTAGGATAGAGCGCTTTACCGACGCCGTATGTCAGCACAATTGCCACGCCGCCTAACAGGGTTGAGAACAACCGCAGTGCGGTGATATTGCCATCTGTGAGGCGGAAAATCACCGACGCCAGCAAATAGTAAAGTGGCGGTTGATGGTCTTCATATTCGAGCATATCCAATTGACCAAGCATCTCTGGCGCAAAATGCGACGACGTAAGCCGCGCAAGATAGGCTGAATCCCAGTCGCCCGGTTCAATAATCGGGCAGCAGCCATCCGCCACAATCTGGGCGATATAGTTGTAATGCGCGGGTTCATCCGGCGCTTGCCACGCGGGAGTGCGCACATTGTACGCGACCGCCAGGATCAGATATCCTATCAGGATGAGGAGCAAGCCTGTGCGTTCCAAGCCAAGTCGTTTCACTGCAAGCCCCCTTATTTATTTGCGCAATCGATTAATAGCGCAATCGAACCGTCTGCGCAACGAACGGATCGCCTACGCTCGTTTCATATGCAACATATGACACAAGCGTACGTATAATGGACACAGCTTTTATAGCAGTCCGGCGCGGCACAACCTTGCGCTTTAGCGCTTGGATGAAAGCGCACGTTGCCCTTGTGTTGATCGCTCACACTGGATGTTCAGGGGAAAAGGAACGCCATTATGTCATTTATGCCCGACCCAATGCAAAACGCTTATCGCTTGATCCGCGATGGACGCCACGTCGATGCCCAACAACTTTTGCTGCCGATTGTCCGCGACGATCCTTCGAATGCCGATGCGTGGTGGCTGTTAGCGAATGCGCTTCAAAATGGATCGAAGGCAGAATACGCGCTTCAGCAGGTGTTATCGCTGCGACCGGATGACGAACGCGCGCGAAAAATGCTCGAACGACTGCGTGTAAACGACGGCAGTGTCGGCTCGTCTCCGTTTCCAAATGCAGCATCGCCTGTACAATCGATGCCCACCGCTGACGATTTTTCGCGCGATTTAGGCAGTTTGGGAAAAGCGAGCCGTAAGCCGCATCCACTCGAAATACCGCCTGTCGCTGGCAGCGCGTCGTCAAGCGACGACTTCAGCGTGTTCGAAAAACCACCTCGGTCTGCTAACGATCCATTTGCAGGCGTCAAATTGAAAAACGACTCGTCTACATTCACACCAACTTACGTGCCGCCGCGCCGCCCTGCCAGTGGTAATCCGTGTGTGATTTTTCTGGCGATTATCGGCGCCATTACCCTGTTTGGCTGTGCGGTTTGCAGCGTGCTTACGCTGACGAGCGCGGGTACCGTCAGCGAAATTGTACAAGGACTGAGCGGTACGTTCGAAGCCGACCCGCAGTTTCGCCAATTTCTGGAAAGCGGCGATTCCAGTGTCGATCAAGCGTGGGTCAATTCGCGACTGCCCACGGGTTTAGATGCGGGTGGCGAACTCATTTATGGCGACTCGCGCAATGCCGATCTGACTACTGACGACGAATATTACACATTTATGGGCAATGCGGGCGATTCTGTGATCATCACGCTCGATGATGTGTCGATTAGCGGCGGTTTTGACCCGCTTTTGAAGTTGTACAACCCGGAAGATCGGCAGATAGCACAAGATGATGATGGCGGTGACGATTTGAACGCGCGCATCACCTATACACTGACCGCAACGGGCAAATATACGATCGTTGTAAGCCGATTTTCTGGCGAAGACGGCGGCAACTATGTGTTGGCGCTGCGGCTTGAAGGCGCGCCCCGCAATGATGCGTGATGGGTAGAATCATGCAACGGAAATGCTTAGCAGAGAGCATGGCACAACCATGCCCTCTGCTATACGTGGTTTTTGCGGGCATGACACAGCCGTAATCTCTACAGCACTGTTATTCGTAGCAACGCCTATTACGGATACAGCTTATTTCTTAGGTTTCGGGTTCGCGCGGAACCATGCCAACGTTGCGCCAATCGCGTCGGTGTAGGGCGTCGGTTTCATACCGAATGTGCGTTGAAACTTGCTGCTATCCAGGATGAATGGTTTATCGAATTCGTATGCCATTTCGATGGTTTCGCGCGCAACGGGGACGAACAAACCCGCCATTCGCATCATAAGCATCGATATGTTGCTGACTTTCGGTGTCGTACCAGCGGCTTCAAACATCATCGTGAGCAATGCTCGCTGCGTGATTGCCTCAGGCGTGGGCACGTGCCATGCTTGACCGAACGCTTCATCGTGCTCGCCCAAAATCACCAACGCTTTGCCAAAATCCACCGTGTATGTAAACGTGTGCGGCACATCAAGATGAAACAGACCGCTCGCGGTTTTGCCTGCCAATGCCGGGTAAAAGCCTTGATCACCCATCCCCATGTAACCGGGTCCGAAAAAGTCCGCACCGCGCCCCATAACAACGCGGATATCGCCTTTGGCGTGAGCATTCATTAAAGCTTCGGTCATTTGCGCGCGCACAACGCCCTTTTTTGCGACGGGACGATAGGGTAAGTCTTCAGTAATCGGTGCGCCTTTCGGGTCACCGTACATATACAGATTTTCGACCACAATCAATTTTGCGCCCGTCGCCATCGCCGCCTGCACAATGCTCTGTTGCAGCGGCGGAAATTTCTCCGCCCATTCTTCGTATTCGGGCTGCGCGGCTTGATAGATATGCGTTGCTCCTTCGGCGGCAGCGCGGGCGCTGGCATGGTCGAATACGTCGGCGGCGCAAAACTCAACGCCAGTGGGCGACCCCGTCGCTAAACCGGGCTTGCCAGAGCGATTAACCATGCGGATGCGTTTACCGCGTGCGATCAGTTCGTACATGATCGCCGCGCCCATTGCACCTGTGCCAAACACGACGTGCATTTCGTTGTGAGTACTGGTGTTAGTGGTCATGATGCATTATCTCCCTTGAGATGTGTGTAAATGAACGAACGAACATTGAAAATGGGTGACTACTGTGAAGCGAGATAAGCGACGAGCGCGTCGATTTGCTTGTCGGTGAGGAGGTTCCCGAATTCGGGCATGACTCCGGCGGCACACAGCCCTTCCGGGCAGTTTTCCACGATGACGGCGTTCGGATTGGCGATAGACTCCTGTAAATACTCGACACTTTCACGCGCGCCGATCCCTGTTAAGTCAGGACCTTCATCCCCGACCGAGCCTGCAATTTGCAGTGTGTGGCAGCTTGTGCAAACACGCGTTTGAAACAGAATTTCGCCATGCGCGATTTGATCGTTCGTGTCGATATTCATGACCGTTTCGCGAATGTTGGCGATCAACGTGCGGCGAAACAGAAAATAACCGCCGACCGCAACACCGATCACCAACAACATGATCAAGGCGAGTTGAATAAACCGACGACGTGAAACGTCCATCGTGCTGACCTCCTAATGAGACCGGGATCAAGATGCGTCGAATAAACATGATGCGCAGTAAGGCATCACAGGCGAAAAAATTGATGCTTATGAAAGGGGTTAAGCGGTAATACCGCCCCGATTAATTACATCCGCGAAAAAATAAGCGAATGTGTGTCCGGTAATGTGCTTCGACATCGCCAACCGCAGGCTTTAGGTGACCGTGCATTTCTAGCGTGACAATGCCGTGGATCAAACCCCATCCTGCCGCCCCCGCCGCGATGATTGTGCCCGGCGCATTAAATTGCGCAGCGATAGCATCAACATGTGTTTTCACAGTCGGCGGAATGGGCAGATCATCCCGATACGGCAGGTGATATGCGCCAGCTTCATACGCTTCGACAAAGATTTTGATCAGCGTCAGATATGAATTAATCGCGGCGGGAACCGTTATTTCAGCAGGTGCGACATAACCGGGTATCGGGTTGCCGTAGATCAACTGAAAATCCATTGGACGTTCCAGCGCGAATTGACGGTAGGCAAGACACGCGCTGACTAAGCGCCCTTCATAATCGTCTTGCGGATAATGTGCCGTGTCGGCGGCGGCAAGGCAGTGCGCCATACCGTCAAATGCATCTACGATCAGCGCTGTGATGAGACCATCCAATGTCGAAAAGTAGCGATATAACGCCGGTGCAGTCACATCGATTTCGCGCGCAATCGCGCGCAGCGATAATCCCGCCGTACCGAATTGCGTCATTTGCTGACGAGCGATATGTTTGATTCGGGCTTGCATCGCTTCAAATTCGGTAATATCACGGGTACGCGCCATAGGGACTCCTTTCGTGGGTGAATAACATTTACACTGTTTACTATACAGCGTTTATCTTATCTGTCAAGCACCCAGTTTTGTTGGGATTTTGTCAGCAACAAGGCTATTTTTTTTCGTGCGCCGCCCTAATCGCGTTTCGACCAGGATGCCACCGACAGCCGCTCCGCCCAGTACAATAATGAGTAGCGGACTTGAAACTGGGTCAGTCTGTAAGACGGTTGCTTGAGGATCGGGTACTGTAGTGGATAATCCCAATGACGCCTCACGCACGGTGATGACCACACCGTCAGGAACACCCAAGTCATTATGCTGTTCGTTGCCGATAAACGCGCATCATCTAAGCGCCGTTCGCCTATCAGTAACTCACCCTTACGCAAGCCCCTCGTTTTCAGCCCTCACCGCCTGCCCCCTCCCTCAGGACAAGGTGTGAAAAACCTTCACGGTAGGGAAAATCCTTCTCCCTGAGGGAGAAGGACTTAGGATGAGGGTAATCTGCGTAAGGTGAGTTACAATGCAAAACAGCACAATGATCAGTTTCGGGCAGGCAAGATTGCGCTACAAAACAGGTTGGTTCAAGAGTTCAATGTCGATTTTTGTCTAACCGATGGTGCTATCGATTGGCAAAAACTGGTCAGGTTCAACAGCCAAAATCGACAGTAGGGACATTTATCAGAAAAGCGCCGTAAAACCCATGCCTTCAGGCATGGGGATATAAGGCGTCGGGCTTGTGTTTTTTCTGCTGAAATAGCGTATAATAAGGGGAGGTTGATGTGCGCGGTACGAGACGTAAAAATCCGACCTCGATCATAATCCCGTAATATCGCAATACCGTAGTTAACGTCAAACACGGCGGGGCATCGCTGTGCTACCGGAGCGACGATAAGACGAAGGTTCGCCTTCGCAGTCGCGCTGAGGGTAGAAGCCCCCGCCTTTAGGCGTGGGGAGTATGTCACGGAATTTCTAAGCAGCATTGGCATCAGCCAGCCTGTCATTCAGTTCATGCTCATCAATGCGATATTAGGCATGAGTATTTATCTCACGCTGTATACGGGTATGTTTTCGCTGGCAAACGCGGGATTTATGGCGCTTGGCGCATTTACGGGCGTGATTTTGACTCAGCGATTGGGTTTGCCTATCGGTCTCGGCGTGATTGGCGGGATGATTTTGCCCGGTATCATCGCGCTGCCAATCGGGCTGCCTGTGCTGCGTCTGCGCGATATTTATCTCGCCATCGCCACGATTGGATTTGGCGAGGTCGTGCGCATTTTAATCCTGAACTTCGATAGCATTGTCGGCGGCATCGTTGGGGAACGCGTCGAGATCACAGGGGGTGCATTGGGCATCAAGCAAATCCCCAAACTGACCGAGACCTGGCATTTGATCGTCTTTTTAGTGTTGATAAGCTTTTTCGTGATCCGGCTGCATCGGTCGCGTTTTGGGCGGGCGATGGCGGCGATTCGTCAGGACGAAAAAGTCGCGGCGAATATGGGTATCGATACGGTGTATATCAAAAGTGTCGTGTTCATTATGAGCGCCATGATTGCGGGTGGTGCGGGCGCGCTGAGCGGACATTTGACGCGCATCATCAGCCCATCAGATTTCGGATTCGATCAGGCTGTACAAATTCTCGCGTTCGCTGTTTTGGGCGGCACATCGACATGGTTGGGTCCGATCATCGGCGGCGTTGTGCTGACAGGCTTGCCAGAAGTGCTGCGCTTCGCCGATCAGTTTCGCGGCGTGATCAACGGGTTGGTGCTGATGTTGATGATCGTGTATGTGCCGGGTGGTTTGGTCAACCCGGCGGGCTGGCGGCGGGTGATCAGAAGATTGCGCGGTCGTACACGAACGGAAGGACAGTCTATGTAATGGACCAAAACAGCACTGGTGAAATTATGCTTCAGCTCAATTACTTTATGCGCTTATTGCAGCGTAAATCTTTCATTTTAGAAAATATATATCCGTGTAAACCTCGCACCCAACCTCATGCTTGAACTCACAAACATCTCGCGCAATTTCGGTGGTCTGCACGCGCTGACCACTGTCAACATGATCGTCCCGCCCAACAAGATTATCGGCTTGATTGGACCCAACGGCGCGGGCAAGACCACGCTCATCAACAATATCAGCGGACTGGATCACCCGACAAGCGGACATATCACGTTCGAAGGGCGCGATCTATCGCGGCTGCCCCCCCACCGCATCACAGCACTGGGTATTGCACGAACTTACCAGAATATCCGCTTGTTCGGGGATATGACCGCGCTCGATAATTTACTGATCGGACAACATGCGCGCGGTAAGGCGACGATTCTCGAAGCGTTGACATTTATGCCCCGCTACCGACGTGAAGAAAACAAACTTGTGGAACATGCGCTGGCGCTGCTGGACGATTTTGGCTTGGCAAGTGTTGCTCGAACGCGCGCGGGTACGCTCGCATATGGCGATCAGCGGCGGTTGGAAATGGCGCGTGCCTTGGCGACCCAACCCAAAATGCTGCTGCTCGATGAGCCAACAGCAGGTATGAATGCGGTCGAGACACACGCACTTGGTGAACAAATATTGCGCATGAAAGCGCTTGGTTTGAGCGTGCTGGTGATCGAACACGACATGTTGCTCATCCAGCAAGTATGCGAAGAAATTTATGTGTTGAATTTTGGGCAAATAATCGCGCACGGAACGCACGATGTCATCAAACACGATCCTCATGTGATCGAAGCGTATTTAGGCGAGGATTCGTGACATGGCGCTGCTCGAAGTCCACGATTTACATACGAGTTACGGGGCAATCAAGGCGCTAAACGGGGTCTCGTTCACGGTCGATCACGGGCAAGTAATCAGCTTGATTGGCGCGAACGGGGCGGGCAAAAGCACGACATTGAACACTGTCAGCGGCGTCCTTAAGCCAACCCGCGGACGGGTGATCTTCGATGGCGTGGATATTACCGGTTGGCGCGCAGATCGGGTGACGGCGCGCGGCCTGATCCAAGTCCCTGAAGGACGGCAAATTATCGCGCCGATGTCAGTGTACGAAAATCTGATGATTGGCGCGCACTTGCGCCATGATAGTGAGATTGCCCACGATCTGGACGATATTTTCGCGCGTTTTCCGCGTTTGGCAGAACGCCGCGCCCAGAAAGCCGGCTCGTTAAGCGGTGGTGAACAACAAATGCTCGCGGTCGGGCGAGCGCTGATGATGCGTCCGCGCTTGCTCATGCTCGACGAACCCAGCATGGGGCTGGCGCCGATTTTAGTCAACGAGATTTTCAAGATTATCGAGGCAATCAAGGCGCAGAATATCCCAATTCTATTGGTCGAACAGAATGCACGCAAAGCGCTTGGCATCGCCGATGTCGCGTATGTGCTGGAACGCGGCGCGGTGGCACAATCGGGCAGTGCGGCGGCGATGCGCGCCGATGATGCGATTATTTCAGCGTATCTGGGCTGATATCAAACGCGTTCAGCCATGCTGGAGCGTTAAGCCGATGAAACAGGCTCGCCATGTCTTCGGCAGTGTAATCCGTTTCGTGGTTAAGCCACCACACGATCAAGCCCATGAGCGAAGATGCCATGTGTTCGACCAGAACGTCAATCGGCACGACAAAATTCGTCACACCAGCGGTTTCGGCGACGAAAATCATATCATCGCGAATGTGTCCGGCGAGATAGTCTTTGACGCGTGCGTTGAGCGAAGCAGCAGCATTTGAACGCTGCATAATGCGGTACATATCGCGCATGGCAGCGGCTTGTTGAAAGGCGATCAAACTGGGCGGCACACCGTCCGGCAGCAGGTCTTGCAGTTGAATGCGCTTATGGGCGGCTATCAATTCGTCATAAATAGCTTCCAGGCAGCTTATCAGCAAATCGTCTTTGTCGCTGAAATTGAGATAGAACGTCGCGCGACTGAGATCGGCACGATCTGCGATTTGCTGAATAGTGATGTCATCGTAGCTGCCTTCATCGATGAGCGAGAGCAGCGCTTCAGAGAACATTTTTTTGGTACGTGCCCGACGGCGATCAGGTCGGGTGCTGTTCGATTTTCTCATTTTTATAGCCACATGTACATTTATAAACAGTATTCAATATTCGTCTATTGACAGACTTTAAAACCAGTATAGGCTAATTCTATACACGATGTACAGAATTTCCAATGAGGACTTTCATGACGACCAAGCCTGTACCGTTTCATAAAGGAACGCCCATTTTTGGCGCGTTGCCCGAATTACGCAACGACCAACTCGGTTTCTTGCGCAAGATGCATGATCACTATGGTGATATCGTCGAAATGTCGATGTTCACCCAAAGGGCTACATTATTGTCTCACCCCGATTACATACAGTCCGCGTTGGTTGAACACGCCGATAAGATACAAAAAAGTCCACTCGATCATGCGGTTTTCGAACAGTGGATGGGGTCGAGTTTATTAATCAGCGAGGGTGCCTTTCACAAACGTCAGCGCAAACTTATGCAGCCTGCATTTCATCATAAACGCATCGAAGCCTATGGCGAGGTGACGACTGATTTTACAGCCCGTATGATGGCACAATGGCACGACGGTATGACAGTGGATATCCACGACGCTATGACCAAACTGACGTTGTTCGTGGTGAGCAAGGTGTTGTATGACGCCGACGTGAGCGAACACGCCGACGGCATTGGCACCGCGATCCATACGCTCGATCACCAGGGTGAAGAAGCCTATAAGCGCGGCTTCGCTTTTCCGTTGTGGCTGCCGTTGAAAAGTACAAAGTCGATAAAAGACGCGTTGAAAACGGTAAACGCGGTCATGATGCCCATCATCGAAACACGGCGTAAGCAACCTGAAGATCGCGGCGATTTGCTGAGTATGTTGTTGGCGGCGCAAGACGAAGAAGACGGGTCAGGGATGACCGACGATCAAGTGCGCGACGAAGCAGTGACCTTATTCATTGCCGGACACGAAACCACATCGAATGCGCTGGCGTGGGCATGGTATTTGGTCAGTCAGAATGCCGACGTTGAACGAAAACTGCACGCAGAACTCGACACGGTCTTAGGTGGACGCACGCCGACCGTCAAGGATTTGAGTGAATTGAAATATACAGAGATGGTGATCAAAGAGGCAATGCGTTTATATCCGCCTGCTTGGATTTTGAACGGACGTGCGCTCCAAGACGACATCGAAATCGATGGTTACGTCCTGCGTAAAGGTATGGTGTTGTTTATCTCACCGTATGTCGCCCACCGCGATGCCCGCTATTTTGATAATCCTGATCAGTTTATGCCAGAAAGATGGGAAAACGACTTTGAAAAGCGCATCCCGCGTTACGCATATTTCCCATTTGGCGGTGGCGCACGCATATGCATCGGCAACAGTTTCGCGATGATGGAAGCGCGGTTAGTCTTAGCACAAGTCGCCAGTCAATACCGCGTGGTGGTTGAACCGACCACAATCGTGACGCCCGAACCGTTGATCACGCTGCGCCCGAAAGGTGGAATTCAGGTGCGATTGAAGAAAAGGGGTTTGACCACACAAGGTACAGCGAACGCCATGTTAGAGATGGTCTCACAATAACTTAATAGCTCACCTTACGCAGATTGCCCTTATCCTAAATCCTTCTCCCTGAGGGAGAAGGATTTCCGCTACCGCGAAGGTTTTTCATCCCTCAGCCCTCAGGGCGAGGGGCAGGGGTAAGGGCTGAAAACGAGGGGCTTGCGTAAGGTGAGTTATAAGTGGCGTGCGCGCTAAAGGTCATCGATCATGTTTACAGTCGAAATTGATACACAAGTTCCGATTTTTCGCGTTCAATTAGCGGGCAATATCCTGGTCGCTGAATTCGATACGATAAGCGATAAGGTACTGAGTTGGCTCAGAACGGGCGCAGGGAGTCGCGAAAGTGTGCTAATTATCGACCTAACGCGCGCAGCGAGTTTGCCGCATTATATGCAGCAATTACGCACGGTGCAGGGGTATGCAGACTGCACCGATCTCAAGTGGATTTTGGTAGTCACCAACGACAAATTGCATCATTTGTTGATGACGATAGCGCTCAACATAGCGCGTCCGCATGTTGAGTTTTTCGGTACAGAAGACCAAGCGTATAGTTTTGTGAAACGTAGTTTACGGGCGTAAATCAATCGGGCGGAATCAGTTCCGCCCCGACAACTTGAGGATTTACTCGACCAGTTTGAGTTTGATGCCGACCCATACGCCTACAAACACCGCCGCGCCGAAGACCCACCCAGAAACCGCGAACGCGGAAATACCCAAAAGCAGCGCCCACCGTACAGCCGAGCGCGGTCATCGCGCCCCACCCCATCAAGACACCGCCGTCCTTGATCATCCGCGATGCCGCCCCACTGTGCGCCGATGATGACGAGAAAAACATCACACCCAGCGACCGCATTTTCGATGACAGTCAAAAAATCTTGTCCAGGCTTGATCGACTCGATGTCGGCGAAAATATCTTTCGCGTCGAAGTGCTGGACGAGATGGTCGTAGATGCGCCCGACATGCCCTTCGGTATCGATACGACGATAATTGATAAAAATCCGGCTCATGTCAATCCTTATTCGTCTGGTGTCAACATAGCGCGGACAGCATCAACGATGTCGGGGTTCAAAGGAAGTTCTTCCTGCCACAGCACTGGCACATACAACTTCAAATCTGGCAGCAAAGGCGTTGAGTAGAATTTATCAGCACTTAAGGGTTGCGGCATATAAACACCCGAAGCATTCAGACGATAGAACCGCGCATCTGTACGTAACACATCGAACATCCAGTATTCGGGGACGCCGCCTGTTTGATATTCGAGAAATTTGTCGGAGGTATCACGCTCAAAACTTTCTTCAGATACGATCTCGATCACGATATCAGCCGGTCCGTCCATAAAGGTTTTTTCCAGACGGTTGAGGTTACTGTTCAAGACGACAAACAAATCGGGTTCGCGCCGGCGCGCAGGGAACTCTGGTAGTTTCATCACGAAGGGCTGCACAACTAATTTGCCGATCTTACGAAAGGCGAGATAGGTATCCAAAAGCGCGAGTAAGTATTTGAACAAATCAACATGCTCAATGCGACTCGGTGACATTTCGATCACGTACCCTTCCACGTATTCGTAAAAGCCACCTGCATAGGTCTCCATGTATTCTTCAATCGTCATGTCTTTGGCGACAATGTGACCGCGTGGAATGTACGGGATATCTGGCGCAAACGTCGTCATATGGATTTGCCTTTTCGAGCAAAGTTGCGACCATCATTTTGGGTGGGCGGAATAAATGCTGACTCTAGATGGTTTCTATTCTACGGTGTTTTTTTTGGCGTTGGTAATCGATATTCACTCACTCTGTGTCAACATAGCGCGAACGGCATTTGCGGTCGCAATCGGTCCGGGCAGCGTGTCTTGCCACAAAGTCGGCACATGCAGTTTAAGGGTCGGCAAGCTCACGGTCTGATAAACGCCATTGGCATCGATTGATTGCGGCACATAAATGCCATCGGCGTTGGGGCGATAAAAACGTGCATCCTGCCGCAGTTGGTCGAGCAGCCAGTATTCTCCAACGCCACCGTCCTGATAGTCGAGAAACTTTTCACTGGTATCGCGCGCGAAACTCTCTTTCGACACAATTTCGATCACGCTGTCGGCAGGATCATCCATGAAGGTTTTTTCCAGACGGTGTGGATTATTTTTCAAGACCATAAACAAATCAGGTTCGCGGCGGCGATTAGGAAATGCAGGCGTTTTCATCACAAACGGCTGCGAGATCACACGACCAATTGGGCGCGGTTCAAAAAATGCACCGAACAGATAAAGCAAATACTGGAACAAATCGACATGTCCGATGCTGCTGGGTGACATATAGACCACATATCCTTCCACATACTCGCAGTGAAATTGTGCGTATTTTTCCATGTAGTCGTCGATGCTGACATCTTTGGCGATAATGCGACCAAGCGGAATAAACGGCACATTGATTTCGATCGCGTCAAGTGTCGCATCGTCTAAGACGGTCGCAAGCATTTCCGGCTGATGAAGCGGCATGAGATACGTCTCCATTTAGTGGGCGGAGCAAGCCCCGCCCCTATAACATTTCTTTTTATTCTACGATGTTTTTTCGGGGTCGGTGATTTCGTCCATGAGCGCATAAAACTCGTTGAAGTCCAACTGCTGCTTAGCATCACTCAACGCAACAGGTGGGTTCGGGTGAACTTCGACCATCAAACCGTCTGCGCCGCTCGCTTTCGCCACGCGCGCCAACGGTTTAGCGATATCGCGCCGCCCCGCGCTGTGACTGATATCGACGACGACAGGCAGATGACTTTCCAATTTCAGCACGGCGACGCCGCCAATATCGAGCGTATTGCGCGTCCATTTCTCAAACGTGCGAATGCCGCGTTCGATCAAAATCACGTTAGGGTTGCCACTGCTGACAATATACTCGGCGGAATATAAAAATTCTTCCAGCGTCGCCGCCAATCCACGCTTGAGGATGACCGGGCGGTCAATTTTGCCAAGTGCTTTAAGCAAAAAGCTGTTTTGCATATTGCGCGCGCCGACCCAAAAAATATCCGCGTAATCGAGAAACATCGAAATTTGACTTTGATCCATGATTTCGCTGGTGATGAACATGCCATATTTATCCGCCACCTGGCGCGCGATTTTCAAGCCTGCCTCACCGAGTCCTTGAAATTCATACGGTGATGTACGCGGCTTATACGCCATGCCACGCATGATCTTGACTCCGCGACTTGCCAGCGCCGCCGCCGCTTCGTCCATCTGTTCATAACTTTCGACGGCACATGGTCCAGCGATCAGTTGAAAACCGCCGTCGCCAATCTTTGTCTTACCATCGGGCAGTGTGATCACCGTGCGCTGATCGACCGATTTACGATGAACGAGAATTTTGGCGCGTCCTGCCTGTTCGGTCATCGCCAACGACGCGCGAAAAATCTCACGGAACAGCGCTTTGATCGTCTCGTTACTGAACGGACCCTTGTTCGCCATTTCGAGCGCTGTCAGCATTTGCGCTTCGCGCTGTGGATCATAAAAATCCTGGTTCATCGTTTGGTGCAGCTTATCGATTTCCTGCACGATACGCGCGCGCTGTGTGAGCAAATCAAGCATTTGGAGGTTAATCCGGTCGATATCCGCGCGCAGTTCGCTGCGACGGTCTTGGATGTGGTCAGTCATGACGAGTCCCTTAAAGTGATGTATGATGTTCGCTTACAAATTATAACGGAACACGTGATGAACTTCTCGTGCCATACGTGGGCATTTCACAATCTGACTATGACCGAAGCGCTCGGCACGATTGCGCGGCTCGGTTTTCGCTGTGCCGATATTGGCACGGGTGCGGGATTCAACGTCAGCCGTGCCGCCGCCCAGCCCGCGCGCGCTGCTGCTGACCTACGCGACGAACTGGCAGTCTATGATCTTGAGCTGGCAGATTTTTATTTGATGCTGCCGCGCATATCACTTGAAAATGCCGAACAGCGCGATAAAGACCTTGAAGTGTTTAAGGCGTTGATGCCATTCATGGCGGCGCTAAAGCCGCCGGGTGTCACTATCTCGCCGGGTGTAATCCAAACCGACGACGGTGCATTTGCGCGCACAGTGGACGCTTTGACCCAAATGGTCGCGGCGGCACAAACGGTCGGCGTTATATTGAGCATCGAACCACACATGGAATCGATGGCATCAACGCCTACCGCTGCACTGAGCGTGCTCGATGCTGTGCCAGGTTTGAAAATCACGCTCGATTGGGCGAACATGGTTTGTCAAAACGTCGCCCATGACGAGATTTTACGGTTACTGCCCTATACACGGCATGTTCAAATACGCCAGGCAGCGCGCAATCAGTTACAAACGGTGTTCGACAAAGGCAAAATCGATATTATGCGCGTGGTGCGTGACTTGACCGAGTACGACTATAAAGGCGTGGTTTGCGTCGAAATGATGAATATTCTTGGGCGGCACGGCACACAAAAAGTAGATACACTGCGTGAAAGCGTGCGTTTACGTGATGCACTGCGCGATGCGCGAAATGCCGTTGTCAAGAAAGCCTAACCACCAAAATCAACTCACCTCGATAAAATTAATCGGGCGTGATGGCTTCGCTTTTTTGCGCGTTACATCACAGCACCCCTGCAACCTGCCAAACTGGTATGAGGTGACATGACTTCGAGACGGAACTTGATCATCATCGTGGTACTGGTATTCGCTGTAGTTATTGGCGGCATCATTCTGCTGACTGCCACGACCAACCCAGAAAATTTTCCGCCGTATGCGAGCGCGCTGGCATTCATACGCGCGGCGGGCGCGAACCAGGACGATACCGCTGTCGCCTATCTCACCGAGCCAATGCGTGCGTGGGTCGCCGCCAATTGCCCACAAGGTGTATCCGCGTGCGTATCCGCGTACATCCCACCGGAGTGGGGTACGTTTAGAAATGTGATCTTCCGCCGCGCTGAACCACGCGAAAGCACCTATGATGTCGATGTCATCTCGACTTATGAACGCGATCTTGGTTATGGCGGCGTGTGCATTTATTTGCGCGTCGTTCAGGTGGGTCAAGCCTGGCTTATCGATGGATGGGCGGGCTGGGTTTCATGTGGTGATGATGGTTCACGCTTGATGGCAAACAATCTTGCCGCGCCCAACCGTGTAATACCAAATGACTTTACCTCACCGACGATTGACTCCGAGTCAACATCACCCGTGATAACAGAAACACCGACTGCCAACGCCAATTTTGTAGCGACCGAAACGCCGCTTCCAACCGACACACCGCTCACACCCACGCCCGTGCCAACACTCAATGCCGCATCGATTGAGTCAGCCGTCGATTTTATCGAAGCAGTGGGCGCCCAGGATAATCTCGGCGCACAGCGCTTGATGGATCCGTATTTTCGGATTTGGATTGCCGATAACTGTACGCAGGGCGCTATCGCGACCTGTTTAAATTTCTTACTCCCCGATGAATGGGGCGCGCTCGTCAGCGCTGTCTTTCAACGCGCGACCTTGATCAACGATGAGTGGTTTATCGAGATGATCACGCAGTTTGAGCAAGGCATTAATGCTGGCGGCATTTGTATGTATGTGCGCATGACAAATTTCGAAGGAACATGGCTGGTGGCAGGATGGGGTGGATGGCTGCGCTGCAACGATCCGTTGGCGCAAAATATGACGACGAATCCTGATGTGCCAAACCGCGCGCCTTGAAAAACCTAACAGGGACTGGCTGAGCCATGCCCTTACACTTGGACTTGTATTGTTATTGACAGGCTGCATCCCCGCTCAAACACCTGCGATCTTAGAATCAACGCGTGGTGCGGGCGTCACGATTGCCGATGACGTGGTGATGACGCGTACATTTCGCGTGCGCGTGCCCTCAGGTTGGCGTACGATCCTGAGCGCAGCGGATCAACGCCCAAGTATCACGACCGCCGCGCCAGAAAATTGTGCGGTGATCATCATCACATCGACGGCACAAATGACGCCCGCGTTAGCGGCAAACTGCGGGGCGGCGCAGTTCGTTTCGCGCGCTGTTTTGTTATCAAGCGGCAGCATCCGCGTAATTGGCGTATCCAGCCGCGGCGGATGGGAAGATTTTGTCCCAGTTTTTGAGCAAGTCACAGCGTCGATACAAGCACCATGACACAGACTCCGTCCGTTCGTTTCCCAATACGTGCGTTCATTATGGTGCTGATGGTCGCGGTGATCACACGCGTATTCATCGTGGCGTCGAACAGCGTCTCTTTTCACAGCGATGAAGCGGTCGTCAGCTTGATGGCGCGTCATATTTTGCAAGGCGCACGCCCGACCTTTTTCTACGGACAGGCATACATGGGGTCGCTCGATGCGTGGCTGAATGCGCTTGGTTTCGCCGTGTTTGGCGAGTCGGTCGGCTCAATTCGGATCATACAAAGCGCGTTGTATCTGGGCACGGTGGCATCGGGTATGGCGCTGGCATGGCGCTTGACGACGCGGCGTAGTGCGTTGATAACCACAGGCTTGATGTTGGCGATCCCGTCGGTACTGCTGACGACCTACACGACGGCGACGCTCGGCGGTTACGGCGAAACGCTGCTGCTCGGCAACATACTCATGCTGCTGGGGTTGACGGTCGTTGATGTAAAACGGCGCGCAGGCATAAACTGGTTTGCGCTCGGTTTGGTCGCCGGAATCGGCTGGTGGACGAACGCCCTTATTGCAGTTTATGCGCTGCCTGTAGCGATAATGATCGTCGTGTCGTGGGTAAAGCGCGCAAACGGCGCTGTAGGGGCGACTCAGTGGATCGCCCACATTCGGCAAACGACGGCACATGTTCTGATTGCCGTCGGCGGATTTGTGATCGGTGCAGCACCCTGGTGGATATTCGCGCTGCAAAACGAGTTCGCGCCATTGGCATTTTTGACGGGCGGCGGTGAAAACAGCGGTTTCGCTGGAACCGACATCTTTACGCTGCCGTTTGACCAGCGTGTGATCGGTTATGTGCTGATCGGTTTACCAACCTTGATCGGGCTGCGTTTTCCGTGGTCACCCGCATATTTTATCCCCGTCATCGGCGTACCGTTGTTTGTAGGGGTGATTTTCGGTGTCGTGCAAGGCGTTCGGCGTGCCCGTTGGGACGGTCGATGGTTATTTGGCTCATTCCTGGTCACGTTCAGCGTCGTTTTTCTCGCCTCGCGCTTCAGCTTCGACCCGACCGGTCGTTATTTCTTGCCGTTGGCAGTTCCCGTCGCGGTCTTGTTCGGCGCGTTAATCAGCACTTTAACGGAACATCGGCGATGGATTGGCATCGTAGTGATCAGTCTGTTGGTCGGGTATCAAGCAGCCGGTTTGATCACAACGGCAACGACTCAGCCAGGTTTTACGACGCAGTTCAATCTCGATACGCATATCGCTAACACCGATGACGCGGCATTGATCGCGTTTCTGGATGACCATGCGCTTTACAACGGCTATACTCAGTACTGGATCGCGTTCCGGCTGGCATTCCTGAGCGGCGAACGAATGCAGTACAGCGCAACCTTACCCTATCTGCCGAGCTTGAAATACACGCCGCTCGATGAAAGGTATCCGCCGTATCGAGCCGCAGCCGACGGTACAGATCGGATCGCGTTGATCATTGCGGAGACAACACCGAACCTCGCGCCAATCCGCGCAGGGCTGGAAGGGATGTTAGCAGCGCGCGCGATCACCTATACAGTCTCGCAAATCGGTGTTTATCGTGTGTATTATGATTTCACCCCGACAAGTCCGCGTCCACCGTTCGAGTTGTAGAAGCAAAACACAAAGGCACGAAGCCACAAAGAAAAACGTTCAATCCAAGTAACCTTTGTCGCGCAAAATCGAGTCGATGCGTTCGCGGTGTCTTTCTTCCCATGTTGCTAATGAGTCGGCGGCGTCTTTGGCAGCGCGGATTTGCGCGCTTTTCAGCACTGATTCTGCCTGATCGGCAGGAATGACGACGATCCCCTCTTCATCCGCGACGACGACATCACCGAGCGATACGAGTACGCCACCACAGGTCACGGGCTGACCCAGTGGATGCACGATATTTTTCTCGCCGGGGATGGGCATGACGCCGCGCGCGAATACCGGAAATCGATTTTGGCGCAGCTCGGCAAGATCGCGGATCACGCCATCGATGACGAACGCGGCGATCCCGCGCTTTTGGGCGACGGCGCACACGTTGCCACCCGCCACAGCATAATCGAGATCGCCCGCTTGTACTACAATGACCGAGGCGGGTGGAGCGCGGTAGATCGCTGCGTGCAGCATCAAATTATCGCCGGGGGCGCAGCGTACCGGGTACGCCAGACCAACGACGCGCGGCATCCCCGACCAGAGCGGATGGATACCAAAGTCCATGATCCTGTCGCGTGTCAACACGCCGGCGAGTGTTGTCGGTGAGAGTGCTTGAAACGCAGAGTGTGTTGTCATGATTATCCTCGATAGAAGCGCGCTAAAAAGCAAAAACATAACGCAAAGCCACAAAGAAAAGCACGTCTAAGGAATGTGGGGCAACTACAGGCGCGAACGCTATAATGATCGCAGCCCAGTTAAAGATCAAACTCATGAGAGAAACCTATGTTTGAAAATTTCCCCAAAACTTACACCGAATTAGTCGATCAACCGTGGGCGGCATACGAGCCGCATTACGCCGCGCTCGATGCGGTCAATTTGACCACCGCCACTATCAGCGAATGGCTGGCGGCATGGACGCGCCTGAACGATATGGTGGGCGAGATCAATGCGCGGCTCAATTTGGCGATGGCGCGCAATACGACCGATACTGATGCTGAAGCGCGCTTCAACCGTTATATCACCGAGATCATGCCCAACGCGCGCCGCTACGCCAACGTGCTCAAACAAAAATTGCTGGCGAGCCACATCGAGCCGGGTGGCTTTGCGATTCCGCTTCGGAATATGCGCGCTGAAGCTGAGATTTTCAGCGAAGCCAATCTGCCTTTGATGGTCGAAGAGGAAAAATTACGTACCGCGTACGAAAAGACCACCGGCACGCAAACATTTTTGTGGGAAGGCGTCGAGACGACGATTCCGGGCTTGATGAAACTGCTGCAAAACCCCGATCGTTCGCAGCGCGAAGGTGCTTGGCGAGCAGCACATGACCGTCAACTTGCAGACCGCGATGTGCTCAACGCATTATGGACGCAGATGATGCCGATGCGACAGCAAATGGCGCGCAACGCTGGCTTCTCAAATACGCTCGATTATTACTGGAAAATGCGCTTACGTTTCGACTACACCCCGCAAGACAGTCGTCTGTTTCATGACTCGATTGAGCAAGTCGTAGTCCCAGCCGTGAAAGTACTACGCGAACGTCAGCGCCGCCGCCTGAATATCGATACGGTGCGCCCGTGGGATTTACAGGTCGATCCATTCACTGATGAACCGCTGCGCCCGTTTACGACTGAAGCCGATTTTGTCGCAAGCACACAGCGCATTTTCGATCAACTTGACCCGACACTCGCACACTATTTTACGCTGATGCGTCAGGACAACATGCTCGATTTGATGAGCCGCAACGCCAAACGTCCAGGCGGATTTTGCATGAGCCTTGCCGCCAGCCAGCGCCCGTTCATCTTTATGAACGCGGTCGGCGTCAATGACAATGTCCGCACATTGATCCACGAAGCGGGTCATGCTTTTCATGCGTTCGAGAAATTCGCGCTGCCGTATGCGCAGCAGCGTGCCGTGACGGCGGAGTTCAACGAGGTCGCCAGTATGGCGATGGAGCTGCTCACGTTTCCCTATTGGGAAAAAGAACGCGGTGGATATTACGAGACTGGCGCGGCAGCACGCGCCAAAATCGACCATTTGGAAAAAATCATCAATTTCTTCCCGTACATGGCGGTCGTCGATGGATTTCAGCATTGGGCGTATACGCACGAGACTGCTGCAACAGACCCGGCGCAATGTGACGCGGCGTGGGATGCACTCTGGACTCGCTTTATGGGCAGCGAAGATTGGTCAGGTTTGGACGACGCCCGCGTGACGGGGTGGCATCGCAAACTGCACATCTTTACGTATCCGTTCTATTATGTCGAATACGGCATGGCGCAAATCGGCGCGATCCAGATTTACGCCAACATGCTCAACAACCCACAAGCGGCGCTCACCGCGTATAAACACGCGCTGTCACTCGGTGGCACACGCGGATTGCCCGATTTATACACAGCGGCGGGCGCGCGCTTCGATTTTTCTACCGAAACAGTCGGTGCGGCGGTTGAATTACTGATGAAGCAGATAGACGAATTAGAAGCGCAGGTGTAAGGTTCGTCGCGGTGTAAGGGCGGGAGTCAGACCACCCGCCCGCGCTATTATTTTTACGCGGGCGGGTCTGTGCCACGCCTCTACGACTCTCGTTTCGCGGCGGTGTTTGTTTGTAGAGTCAATTCGTTGGGTCGCCCTATATGATTACCCCGCCCATGATTCGTCGATCGATTCGTACTGAATGGTCGTGGTTTCTTCAACAAGCGCGCCGCTGCCCGCATCGAAGTCGCTGTACGCGATCTCGCTGATCCACGCTGATTTGACGGTCCAACGACGGGTTTCGACGCCATCATCGAGCGCGACCAACGCAAGCGTGTGCTTGGGGCGCACAATATCCTCTTTCACCTTAATCGTCTCTTGAATCCACTGGTTGAATGGCAGCGTCGGGTCACGCTGCACCATACGGCTGATCTTGAACGGTGGGCGGTCGAACTTGATTTGTGTTGGCTTGACATCGAGACGAAAAGGGATGAAACCGCCAATTTTGAAGATGCCGCTCACGCGCACACCTTCTAATTCGATGGCGAACTCATTGGCGGATAAACTATCCACTACCCCTGTACGGCGTGTCGTCAGTGCTTGATCGGTCATAGTCGTTTCCTTCACATGGTGGATTGCAGGTTTACATTTGTATATCCTACACGCGAAAATGAGCGCGCGCCGCGTTTCTCAAGTAAAATTCAGGTATCGTGCCATGATGAAATCGGTCGTATGAATGATTAAATTAATCCTGTCGTTGTTTACCTTGATGCTGCTCACAGCGTGCGCGCCCGCACGCCAGGCACAGGTGACAATCCCGACGCTGGCACGTCTGCCTTCGGAATATCAGCTCGAAGACGCCGAGCGCACTGCTCGCGAGTTTCTCGAAAAGTGGGGTGCACTCGATTACGAGGGTATGTATGCGCTGCTTAGTTTTAGCAGCCAGGAAGCCAACCCGCGTGATGCTTTTATCGCCTTTTACCAGGACGCAGCCCGCGAAATGACGCTCGGCGCGCTTGATACGCAGCCCGTCACCATCATTCGCGATCCGCAGCAGGATGAGATCGCGCTTTTCACCTATGATGTCATGTTCGATACACGCTTGATCGGCACCTTCAGCGATGTCAACCGCAACCTGCGTCTGGTCGTCGATGAACGCGCTCAGGCGTGGCGTGTCGCATGGTCGCCCGCCGATTTGTTCGCGGCAATGGACGACGGCGGAAGGCTGCGCTTTGACCCAGTCGTACCGAACCGCGCCAACATTTACGACGCGGACGGCGCAATTTTGGCAGATCAAAACGCGCGTGTGGTTATCGTCAGTGTGGTACCACAGCAGATTCCAGCGCTGGATGAGTGTCTGTCGGCGCTGGCGACCGCGTTAGATCGCCCGCTGGTGGATATCGAGGAAATCATCACATCACGCCCGTCCGATTGGTTGGTCGAGGTTGGCACGATGGAAGCCGCTGCCTATACCGCTGGCGTTGAGGTCATGGAATCGGCGTGCGACGCGAGTTTCAACGACCGTCCGGCGCGCCGCTATGAAAATGGACCACTCGCGCCGCACATTATCGGTTATGTCGGCTACCCCGCCGAAACCGAAATCGATGATTTACAGGCGGCAGGCTTTTCGCAGGCGACGATTATTGGTCGCGCAGGCATCGAATCATCCTGGGATAGTACACTGCGCGGTGTCCCTGGCGGACGACTCGTCATCGTGGATGCGAACGGGCAGATCGTACGCGAGATCGCTCGTGCCAGCGCGCGACCCGGTCAAAGTGTGTGGCTGACCTTCGATATTGATTTTCAATCGATAGTACAGCGCATCGTCGCGGATGCGTATCGCGATGCAGCGGGCGGATGGGCGGAAACTTCCAACGGTGCGTCGGCAGTCGTCATGGATGTGAACACGGGCGCGATCCTGGCGATGGTTAGCTACCCAACCTTCGACATCAACGCTTATACGGTATACCCAACTATCGGACGCACCGAAGCGCAGCGCTTGATCGTACGCTATCAAGAAGATCCGCGCCGCCCCGAACTCAACCGCGCCACACAAGCGGCGTATCCGCTCGGCTCGGTGATGAAAACCGTAAGCGCGGCGGCGGCGGCGAACAGCGGCGTGTATGCACTCGATGAGCGCTATACCTGTTCCGGCATCTGGAATCGTGATATCACCCGCTATGACTGGTTCGCACCTGGTCATGGCTTAATGACGTTGGCAAGCTCACTCACCAATTCATGCAACCCATATTATTATGAAGTCGGCTATCAACTCAGCCTCGTTGACCCGTATATTTTACCGAATACAGCGCGCGACGCGGGATTTGGTGGCGCGACAGGGATGCCCGATTTACCCGAAAATCCGGGCTTGATTGGCGACCCCGAATGGCTGCTTACGACATACGGACAAAACTGGACATACAGCGAAGAAGTCAACATGTCAATTGGGCAGGGTTATGTACAGGTGACGCCGCTGCAAGTCGTGCGCTGGTTCAGCGCCATTGCTAACGGTGGGTCACTGCCACGCCCGTATCTGGTTTCGCAAGTCGGGTTGCTGGGCGACCCGATGCGCACCGCTTATGACCCGATTATGACGCCGCTCAATATCCGCGATGACGTGATGGATACGATCCGCGATGGACTGTGTGGCGTCACTATCATCAGCAGCCTTGGCACTGGCACAGCCGAGTTTGTCTTTGACGGCTCACCGTTACAAACCATCGGTGTGTGCGGCAAAACCGGCACAGCGCAAGACGAACCGCGCAATTCTCATGCGTGGTTCGCTGCCTATGCGCCACGTGCCAACCCAGAAATTGCCGTCGTCGTCATGGTCGAAAATTCCGGGCAAGGCTCGGAAGTTGCCGCACCGATTGCGCGCGATATTTTAGAAGCGTATTACGGCATGGAATAAAAACCATAATGGCGTGAAAGCAGTATGAAAAGTAACATGGAGCATTGATGAACGTCTTTTACCTGCACGGCTTCACATCATCGCCGCGTTCCAAAAAAGGGACATGGATCAAGACAAAGTTCGCCGAGTACAATATCGATCTGCATCTGCCCGACCTGAACGTGCCGACGTTCGAGCATCTACGCATGACGGCGATGCTGGAAACCGTGCAGCGCGAGATCGCCGCGTGTCCTCCCGGCGACGTGGTTCTAATTGGATCGAGTTTGGGCGGCACCGTCGCGGTCAATTTCGCAGATCACGCGCATTTCGGGGCGACGCCAGAAGGTCAGCGTATTAGTCATGTGATTTTGCTCGCGCCGGCGTTTGATATTCAACAGAATTGGACACGCCGAATCGGGGAAGACGGGATCGCAGCATGGCGTGACCGCGGCTGGATCAACGTGTATAACTACGCCATCGCCGCAGAAGCACCCGTCGATTACGGCTTTTTAGAAGATGTCACACGCTATCAGCCGTATCAGGCGCGTATCGATGTGCCGATTCTGGATTATCACGGCACGCACGATGACACTGTGCCGCACACGCAAAGCGAACAATTCGCATCCGGTCGCGCCAACGTCGATTTGCGACTGATCGACAGCGATCACGAGCTTCTGGATCAAACCAATGTGATGTGGGCTGGAATAACAGGGTTTTTGCAGGTATGAGCTTTTATACGAACATGCACCTTTGACTTTTACCGATACCGCGACTAGAATGCGCATCTTATGATCACCGAAAACGTTGTTGGTTGTCTGCTCAAACTGGGCTCTGCGCGGCAGAGCCTCCGAATCGTGTCAGGACCGAGAGGTAGCAGCACTAAGGACAACCTCTGGGTGCCGCAGACTCCCCGGTTTGGGCAGAGAGCCAACAACGTTTTGATCCCCTATGCCACAAAAATATGATTGGCTGCCCGATTCTGCACCCATAGCCTCTGCTACACAGCCGCGTCCGCCGCAGTTGCGTCCCGCGCGTTGGCTGATGCCGATGATTGTCATTCTGGCGATCAGCACAGTGGCATTGTTTGGGCTGTTACTGATGGTACTTTCCGCCAATGCAGATGCCAGCACCGTTACGATCATCATCGATGGTGATGCGTTTCCTGCGCGTGCGCGTGGCAGTACCGTTGCCGATGTATTGGCGTCGCTCAACATTGACTCCGAAAGCGGCGACCTTATACAACCGCCTCCGATTACCGCAATTCAACCCGATATGATCATTCGCATTGACCGCGCACGAAGCGTCATGCTCAGTGTGGATGGCGATGTGCGCTTGTTATGGACGCCACTCACCAATCCGGCTGAATTATTAGCCAGCGAAGGTATCCTGGTCGGTGATAGCGATGTCATCGTCATCGACGGCACGCCTGCCACGCTCAACGATCTCGCATCGTGGCCCATCCCGGTCGCAGCAGTAGCGGTTCGGCATATGCTGCCGATTTATGTTGAAATTGAAGGTGAAGAAGTGCCGCGCCAGATTATGACCACACACGAAACTGTCGGCGATGCCCTGTATGATGCAGGGATTACGCTGTATCTATCGGATAGCATATCAGTCGATCTGAACACGCTGGTTCAGCGCGATATGACCATTCGCGTTACGCGCGCGCGCCCGGTCAGTATTGTCGTCGATGGCGAAACAGTGCGCGCGCGTGCGCAAGGCAGTACGGTCGCGAATGCATTGGCGGATGCTGGTGTTGCGCTCAACGGTTTGGATTACGCGATCCCAGATGTGACGACGCGCTTGTTGGCGGGCATGTCGATTCGCGTGATTCGCGTGCGTGAAGAAATCGAAACGCTGGACACGACGCTCTCGTATGAGTCGCTCATTCAGGCTGATCCGGCGCTGGAAATCGATCAACAGCGCCTGATACAAGCTGGACGCGAAGGCTTACAACGCACGCGCACGCGCATCCGTTACGAAAATGGTTTCGCTATCGAACGTGAAACCGAGTTATCCGAAATCATCATTGAACCGATGGACGAAATTGTTGGGTATGGCACAAACGTCGTCATTCGCACTGTCGATACGCCTGAAGGCGCACTCGCTTACTGGCGCGTGCTGCGCATGTACGCGACGAGTTATCATCCGGCAGCATTGGGCGGCGACAATGTAACCGCGACGGGTGCGACGCTTCAACGCGGTGTTGTTGGCGCTAACCCGACACTGCTGCCCTATCGCACGCAGATTTACGTACCGGGTTATGGCACAGGATCAATTGAGGACACAGGCGGTGCCCGCAGCAGCCCATACTGGGTCGATCTCGGTTACAGCGACGCCGATTGGGTCTCGTGGTCACGCTATGTCGATGTGTATTTACTCGCGCCGCCGCCCGCCGACATCGATTATTTGCTGCCCAATTGGACAGCGATGCGCGGCAGACCCGACAACTAAACCTATCCCCTGGTTGATCAAGCCATCGACGGATGCGCGCTGGAGCAGATAAGGCGCACGCTGTCCGGTCATCGCTGTGGCGCGCGCCAATCCATATCTTGAGTGGTTTGCTGCTTGCATCGTTGTGGGGGCGCTGGCTGATGCGGCGGCTGAAAAAAGGCGCGTCGGTCGAAACCGTGCGCGCCCGTTCCTAAAACGACTGTATGTGTCCAGTGATTAGCTGACGATGGTGAGTGGCAGCGGCGCGCCATTTTGCGGCGCTTGATAGCTCGGCTGCATCGAATCTTTGCGCACCCAACGGAACTGACATGCCAGTATGATCTTGTAATAGGTTTCGCTCGCGTCTTGCCCGACGACGATATACGTGCCGGGGTTGAGCGTCAAGTTCGTCGCTTGAGCGGGGGCGTAATAAATTTGCGCGCCCAACGGCGCTTCACCGACAACCGAACCCGACGGGATGTTCAAATTACATGCGCCGGATGCGCTGATCGGCGATGTTAAGCCATTGTACGAAATATTGCCTGTGTCGCAGCCATCGACGATGAGCGTCCACGCATATAAGACTGTGCCTTTAGGGCGTTCGACCGTGAAATCGATCACGAGTTCTTGACCCGCCGGAATCGGCCACGTGCCGGGATTGGCAACCGCGCCATAATTAAACAGATCGAACAAACGCCAGCTTTCGAATCCATTGACAGAAACGGAGGCATCTTCATTCATATAGATCAGACCACCAGAGTTGACGACAGTGTGAATGGTGTAATCAGCGCCATCCAAGTTTGTCTTCTCGATAGTCATCTCAAAATCGCCACTCGCACATCCGAGGTTGTCGATGCTGATCACTTCAAAGGTTTCACCGACTGCATAGGCAGCATTAACATTTCCCCACAAACCGACAACGACAAGTGCGACGGCGACAAATAATGCGACACGACGTTTTAACATGTGAACCTCCACTTTAATCATCATGAATTGAGTATAGGGATACATAACTTCTAGACAAGGCGCATTATATAAAAAACGTGTAACAGTTTATCAGAAAAGCGCCGTAAGACCCCTTCCTTCAGGCATGGGGATATAAGGCGTCGGTCTTGTGTTTTTTCTGCTGAAATAGCGTATGATAGGGGGAGATTGATGTTCGAGGTACGAGACGTAAAAATCCGACCTCGATCATAATACCGTAATATTGTAATACCGTAGTTAATGTCAAACACAGCGGGGCATGGCTGTGCTACCGGAGCGACGATAAGACGAAGGTTCGCCTTCGCAGTCGCGCTGAGGGTAGAAGCCCCCGCCTTTAGGCGTGGGGAGTATGTCACGAAAGTGGCTTGGAAAGAGTCTAGTAACTTGTTTAACGCATCCTCACAGACAGAGGTTATACTCTGGGCAACGAAAAGGATGAAAGGATCAATCATGAGCCGTGCCGATGACATGCTCAAAAGGCGTCAAGAAGAAGCCAGGATGAAAGCCGAAGGACGACTGCCGCCTGGTCAATCGCTCACGCTTGATTTTCCGGTGTTACATTATGGACCCACGCCTGGCTTCAACGAAGCGACGTGGAACCTGAAGGTGTGGGGGCTAGTCGAAAAAGAGGTGAGCTGGACGTGGGCAGAATTTCAAAAACTACCAACGGTCAAGATCACGACCGACATCCACTGTGTGACGCGCTGGAGCAAATTCGATACCGGATGGGAAGGCGTGTTGTTCCGCGATTTCATTCAGTTGTTCGGGGTCAAGCCGAATGCCAAATATGTGATCGCACACTGCGAGCGCGGGTATACCACCAACGTTCCGTTACAAGACATGATGGACGACGATGTGCTGCTGGCGTACAAGTTCGATGGTCAATTTCTCGACCAGGAACACGGGTATCCGCTGCGCACGTTAGTGCCGAAACGGTATTTGTGGAAGAGCGCGAAATGGGTACGCGCGCTGGAGTTCAGCGAGACGGATAAACCCGGCTTCTGGGAAAACGCGGGTTATCACAACGAAGGCGATCCCTTCAAAGAAGAACGGTATCAACGACGCGGCTTCTTTTCGTAAACGCGCCGTCCAGTAGAAATCAACGACGTTTGTAGGCGGGTCTAAAACCCGCCTTTAGGTTCGTCTTTTGTCTGGACAACTTATTGACCTACTTTTCGTAGGTCAACCGTACCCCGCGCGTATGCAATGCGCCGCATCGCCCTCTATACACCAGCCGTATAATCAAAGTCAATCAATACACGGTGGGGGCAACTCATGCGGCGGTGGATCGGCATAGGAAGCATGATAGCGGCGTGCGCGCTGGCTGGCTGCAATATGTCGGTGCCGATGGTGACGCCAACGGTCGCGGCGACGCGCACGAGTATCGCCTCCACGACATTAATTAATCCGACCAATACGCGCACATCAACGCCAGACGCAACGCAGACATCGACGCTAACGCCGAGCGATACGCCGACATTAACTACGACCTCAACGCAATCATCGACGCCAACACGGACAATCAGCCCGACCGACACGTTCACTTACACACCAACGATCACACTGATTCCAAGCGAAACGCCGATCCCATCGCCGACACCGCTCCCGTTCATCCCGACAGAAACACCGACGATTATCCCTTCATCGCTGCCAACACAGACGTTTACGCTGATACCGACGGGAACCGCGTCTCCATCGCTGACCCCAAGCGATACGCGCATCCCGCCACCGACGATCACCCCTTCACCACGCCCACCAGCGACGCTGGATACTGCCGCGATCAATACCGAACAGGCGCGTATCAACGCCGACAATGAACGGCAGGTCGCTGCGACGATCACCCGCGAATACGAGTCGATTGCGGCGACGCTGACTGCACTCGCGCCAACCGCGGACGTTGGTGCGACAATCACCGCGCAAGTGAACCAAATCGTGGCGACGATGAACGCCTTGATCAGTGCCGCCACCGAACGCGCACCCACATTGGATGCGACACCGACGTTTATCACTGCCGCGCCGGGTACAACTGAACCCGATGTTGCACTGACGCCGGAGAATGCGACGCCAGTTTTTGGAGGCGACCCTGACGGGCGCGGCGACGTGATAACGATCACGCCGATCGCAGTGCCGCCCGCCACAACCGAGATACCCGTGCCATTTTTTATTCCACCGTCGCCGCTTGGATTCGAGAACTTGCCGCCTGCTGCGCGCTCATTCGCGCTTTCGACGGACGGCAGTTTAGGCGGCGCGTACCTGGATTTACCCGGCGGCGCATTCACCTTTGCACAAAATCCTGTCAACCCTAACCTGTATGCGCGCGTCGATACCAATGGGCTGTTATTTGAAGTCAATGATGTAACGACGGGCGGCGCACGCATGAGCGCGTCACCGTTCTCGGCGTTCGCGCCCGATACGCCCGAACGCAACAATGCGCGTGTGACACAGGTCAAATGGTCGCCCAACGGACAGTTTTTGGCGTTCCTGATCGATACCACGCGCGACGGTTCGACCGACAACGACCTGCAAAATGATGGCATTTATTTCTACGAACCGAGCGTGAGCGCACCGCATCCGTTGTTTCGGAGCTGTCCGCCAGATTTAAGCTGTCAATTGGTACGGCACGATGCGGGTCCTTTCGAGTTCCGTCCGCTTGGGTTCGTGTGGAATAACAGCAGTACGGCACTGTTGATTCGTCTTCAATTGGAGAACAACACGACCGGATTCACCGTCGTCGCGGCGCTGACCAGCACCAACCCAGGCGAACTGCCGCGTATCTATCGATATGAATACGCGACCTGGAGTGTTGACGGGACGCGCGTTCTGGCAAGCGGCGCAGGCGAGGACGGTATGGTCGGTTTGCGCTGGATCGACCCGTTAACGGGCAGCATAGAGCCGATTTTCAACGCGGGCGTCAGTGGATTGACGATTAATTACGGCGTGCAGCGTCCCAACGGAGCACTTGTCGCGTTAGGTTCAAACGGAACGGGCGGATGGCGCATTTACGATTCGGCGGGTAACGCGCTGACAGGTGAAATCGGCGCAAGTGCCCCGACGCGGGTTGAGTGGAGTCCGGATCGAAGTACGGTGCTGGTGGTGACGTTCGAGAACGGTACGCCGCGCTATTTCATTGCGCGGACCAACGGGGGAATCGAAGAAATTACTGGGTATGTGGCGGGATCACTGGCGATAGAATGGGTCGGCGGATGAAAAATGAGTGTCGGAAAGCGGAGGGGGTACGATGGTGTGGTCGGTGAACTTTGAACATTTGATCGACCAAATCAGTGTTACAATTGCAATGAAGTGATGTGTGAAGGAGTGTAGTATGCCGCAACACCTGCCGCCTTCGATTATTGGTCAAACGGGCGCTGTCCCGCGCGTCGAGATCGAACTTCCGCCGCAAGATGAGCAAGATTTGCCGCGTCCACATAGCATCCCCGAAATGCCGGAGCCGAACAGCACGACTGGACGATTCCGACCGATTACGGAGTTGATTGCAGAAGGCGACGACAAAGCCAAAGGCGCGGATGACAGTGTATTTGGCAGCGCTGACCCGGCAGTCGCCGCCCGCTAAGTCGTTTGTGGGTACATCGACAGCCAATCGCCATGTAACATTTTGGCGACAATATCGGTTTGCTTATAGACGCGCATCCCTGCACGCTCGTAAAGTTCGACCGCGCCAGTCAAGCTGGCGGCATCCACGCCTAAAGCAGCGGACGTAAAGCCGGCGGCTTTGAAAGCGCGAAAACTTTCTTTGAGCAGCACAGTCGCTATCCCTTGTTTGCGATACGCGCGCCGCGTGCCGACCGTGCTAACCCATCCCATCGTCGGGTCTTCTTCGCCATAGCCTTTGTTGATATTCAGCGCGGCAATCTCGTCACCCGCCCACGCGATGCGCCATAACGCCGTATTGACCATCGAATTTTTTAGATGATAGTGTTCCCACACTTCATACGAATACGATTCCCAACCCCAGTGGTCTTGAAACGCCTCTTGATGTGCCTGGTAGATCGCCTGGTAATGATCCGGCGTGACTGCGCGCATTTCGATACCGTCTGGCAGGCTGAGCGTTTCGGTCGGGTCAATGTTCGCCAGTTCGATTCTCATGCGATAAAACGAGCGCACATGACGATAGCCATGTTGTTCAAACAAGCGGCGGCTGTTCGCAGCGCTTGTAAGATGATGGCGCTGGACGACGATCGGCTGATCTTCTACAAAACGCGACGAAAGACGTTCGCGGATCAACGCTTCTGTAGATTGAATGAGAAAGCTGCCGATACCGCGCCCCCAATGACGCGGGTCAATCGCGGCATCCGACCATGTGCGCCCGATTGCGCTCACCACTTCGATTTCACCCCACGCGACGATATTATCTTCGGCGTCGGTGACGACCATGACATCGGTTTCAGGGTCAATTTCTGGTGATGTGTAATACTCTAAGATTTCAGTTTCGGAACTCCGCTCATCGACGCCACGCGCTTCAGAGTCGCGGTTGAGAATATCGACAAACGCGGGTATATCTTCCCAACGAAACGGACGTGTACGATAAGGAAAAGCACGCGTTTCAGGCGCGGTCGTATTCGGGGCATTAGTCACAAGGAGTTCCTTTCATGCGCTTGGTTTTATGCAGCGTATCACGCCGCGCGTTTTAAGTCAACAAGGCTTATATAAAGGTTCTAAAGGCTCAAAGAGGTTCACAATGACAATCCGCCAGTGGGTACAAACAATCGTTGAAACGGTCGGCGCATGGGACGAAATCGAGTCGCATCCGCATCGTTTCGGCGGCGTCGAATTCAAGATCGGCAATGTCGAAATCGGGCATATACATCAGCATGGCATGGTCGATATTCCGTTCACACGGACAATCCGTGAGGCGTTGGTCGCGGCGGGTGCGGCGCAGGTACATCACCTGCTGCACGACAGCGGCTGGATCACATTTTATTTACGCGATGAAAACGACGTACAACGCGCGCTCAACTTGTATCAACTCAGCTACCTGCATAAGAAATTCCGCAAACCATCATCGCGTGACGCCGTTTATAAAGATCAGGTTGCGTCGTTAGGGTTCGATGCGCGAGTCACTGCGCCGTTATTGAACCGCGTCATGAACGCTGACTAGTTGCATATGACGCCGTTTCACGCGAAAATCCACAGGGTTATTTGCGCGTTAAAAAGGCGGCATATGGGTTATTTGATTGTACTTGAAGGATTGGACGGGAGCGGCAAGAGCGAAGTTTCGCGGCGCGTGGCGGCGCACATGGCGGCGACGTTGGGCGCAGCGCGTGTACTGCTCTCATTCGAGCCTTACGACTTTGGCGCAGCAGGCGTGTATATTCGAGAAGTACTGGCAAAAAAATTCAGCATCAGTAACAGGGCGTTGGCGCTCGCGTTCGCGCTCAATCGCGCCGACCATACCGAGCGGGTGATCAATCCGTTTCTGGCGAACGGCGATTACCATGCGGTCTTGTGCGACCGCTATATTCTGTCATCGCTGGTGTATCAAACGGGTGAACCGCTGACACGCGAGGATATATTGTCGCTCAATGCAGGCGCGCGCACCCCCGATCTGACGTTGTTTTTAGACGCGAGCGTCGAAACCTGTTATCAACGTATGGGCACGCGTGGCAGTACACGCGAGTTATTTGAAGAAGGCTTGAATGAGACACGCACGCGCTATATCGATAACATCGCGTATCTGACAGCGCGTGGCGACACGATTGTGACGGTGGACGCCAACCTCGATTTGCTCAGCGTGATCAACAGTGTGATTGCCGCGATCAACGACCATGCGCCCGTGTGGCTGCGGTTATCTACGGTAGGAATGCTGCCATCAACACCCGTTCAGTACGATTTACGCTCGATAATGCACGTTTATGAGCAGCATATATTGAAACGTTGAAACTCAAGGATTCAGTAACTGTTTTACACGTACATTGATTGTATTCCGTCCACACACAGACTTTATCGTCGATGATCGCAAAGTTGTTCGTTCCTATACTCATTGTGGTGCTGATTGGCGTCGTTATGTTTGGCGCGGTATCGCCGCAACGAACGCAGATTGACACAATGATTACGCCCGTGCAACCCACACCGGCGCGCACGTATGCGCCTGGACGTGAGCCGATTGCGTATCCCGATGACTATCGGACGGCGCTTGTGCACTATGCGACGGTGGATCGGTCGGATGGGGTGACACGCAATATTTATATCAGCCCCGAAGCAGTCGAAGCGGCGCGGGCGGGTCGCACCATCCCTTACGGGTCGTTCACAGTAATCGAAGCATTCGACTCTGCGCGCGATCTACTCGGTCGTCCGCTCACGGATGAACGCGGACGTTTGGTTCCCGGCGCGCTGCGAACGGATGAAATTCATGTCGGAGAACGGCGTTCGACATGGTATATCGAAGATTTGCGCGCCAATACCAACTTCGATGGCTGGAACTTCCGCGGTTTCGAGTTCGGGACGGGAAACCCCATCGACCGCGAATTGAACGAGTGTTTTAGCTGCCACGACAGTGGGTTTAATACCGAATTCGTGTTCACGCGCGCTGAATTAACCCGTTATGCCCAAACAGGCGAGGTGCAGTATCGCTATTGTCCTGCACCAGACCGGATCGTGTGTCGGTAAGATCGCTTCGTCCTAGCGTCTGGCGTCGATTGATATGGCTATTGTTCGCGCAGTTGTTCGAAGGCTTGCAGCAGATACGCGCTTAGCGCGCTTCATCCTCAATGAATAGAGATCAGGATAGATGGCATGACGTTCCCGCTTCACTTCGATTTCATCCCGTATCCGTTGTGGCGGCGGCGTTTTTCGACGCAACTTTCGCCCGTTGCGACACGCTTGACGCAATTGATCAGCGCGGGGCGCATGAGACTCGATCAACCGGGCTATATCGACGCCGTGCAGATGGCGCATTATCTTACCCAATGGGGATTGCTGCCACGCGGCATCGATGCGCCGGGGGCGCGACGAATTTTAGAGAATTTAATGGTCAACGTCGCACTGGCAGAAACAGTTGCAGGGGCATATACGCCGCCGGATACCTTCACAGGTCTGCAAATTGAGAGTTTCGACAATGCAGCTTGTAGGAACTCCATGGGTGAAACGGACGCCGCGCCTACAAATCTGCGCCTGCCCGCGCAGTGGGAGCCGATGGAAGCCGTGATTGTCACGTTTCCGGTTTTATATCCACCATTGTGGGCAACTCACGCCGCGATGATAGCCGCGATCACGCCCGTGGCACGGGTCGATGTTTTGATCTCCAAACCAGAATGGGCGGCGGCGATTCGTTTAGCGCTGCAAGATTATGAGATTGTATGGCAAAACGTGCGCTTTCTGCATGTAGCCACGAATGATATTTGGGTACGCGATTATGGACCGATCGTTGGCATCGGTGCGGATGGCGCGCGCGTCGCCATCGATGCGATCTTCGATCCCCTCGACACGTATCCACAAGCCGACGATGACCATATGCCGCCGCTTTGGGCGGATGCGAGCGACATGATGTCGCGCACGTTCGATTTGCATATCGAAGGCGGCAACATCTGGTCGGATGGCGCGGGGACACTGATCATGAGCGAAGAAATATTACATCGGCACGCACCAATGACACGTGACGACATCGAGCGGGGGCTTAAACAGGTCTTTGCATTTGACAAGTTGATTTTGACACCATTTTTATGGCGCGAAGAAACGTCACATGTTGATCTGGTGTGTAAATTGGCGGATGCGCGCACGATATTGGTCGGCGCACCCACGCCGTTTCGGAATGCTGAACGACTGCGCGCCACCGCCGAACTGTTCAGGCGCGAGACCAATGCGGCGAGCGAGCCGTATCAGGTGATCGAACTGCCGATGCCTGCCCCGTACTTAAATTGGCTTGTGTATCCGGTATGGCGCAGCTATACCAACGCGCTCACTATCAACGGGCGGGTGCTTGTCCCTGTATTCGGAATTTCACAGGATGCTGAAGCACTTGCGATTTATCGTCATGCCATGCCTGACCACGACATTATTCCTATCAATTGCGCTGCATCATCAAATGGCGGCGGCGCGGTTCATTGTTTGACGAAAGAAATTCCGCGCGGCGCTTGATCTGAGTCTTGCGTTAAGGGGCAATGATCTTTTATACTTTGATGGTAGGGACAGTTAGCTCAATTGGTAGAGCACTCCTTTGACGTGGGAGATGTTAGAGGTTCGAGTCCTCTACTGTCCACTATATAGACGTAACTCAAACATCCGACTCACAAGTCGGATGTTTTGTTTTCGGCAGCACGCTTGCAGCCCTTTAATACACCTTAAGCAGTTCGACTTTGAAGATCAAAGTAGCATTCGGCGGAATTACGCCTGCTGCGCCCCATAAATCCTTTTCTGTTCAAATCGAAGGGATGATTTTTAGAATTGGTTTTGGGGCTGTGTAGGCAACCCAAAACCGCCTTTTATAGCACTTGAAAAATTGGCGCTGACGGAAAATCGTCTGACGGTATAATACAGCCGCAAATGTCGGCGCAACCTGCACCGCCAATGCTGTAGCAATATGCCCATGTGGGACATTGGGATCCGCGAACGCGCACGTCATCAGGGTTAGCATAGCGAAATTCGTTTCCATCTCAGATTTTGTTGCCGTAGACTCCACTGATGTCCGCCATGGCCGGACAGTTGGCAGAGCGGCTCACGATCGCATCAATAATGGCAGATTAGGAATCGTTGACGTTTTGTGATCCACGCGTTAATGTATATAACGATTGATCCCAATCGCTGTAAGGTTCTCGACTAATCATATAGGAGTTCTTGG
>Ga0163147_10000614_pt1 | contig 55748 bp, 35 predicted proteins | sample OliLakLV19MP6G1_FD_148597 | JGI IMG/M metagenome (GOLD analysis project Ga0163147, IMG submission 148597) | Freshwater microbial mat bacterial communities from Lake Vanda, McMurdo Dry Valleys, Antarctica- Oligotrophic Lake LV.19.MP6.G1 | ecosystem: Environmental > Aquatic > Freshwater > Lake >... | reverse complement strand
CTTCGCCTGGTACTTCAGTCTGCTCTTTGACCATTTTTTCGTTGATTTTATTGACTAGGTTCACACCTATTCTCTGCCTAAAATGAACGAACATAGATGAGTCGAATGGTGCTTGACTACTATAGGTTGTCATGCCTATAAAGTATTGTAGGTATGGGTTTTCTCTTATTTGTTCTATTGTTTCTTTGTCGCTGGCTCCTAACCTTTCTTTAATGATTAATGCGACCATAGCCATCCGAAATGATTTGGCGGGAGCTCCCGTTGAAACTGTAAAATTTTGGGCATATTCGGCTTCAAATTCTGACCACGGAATTAGTTTTGCCATGATTACCCAACGATTATTATCTGACAATTGCCCCTCGAAGGGGAGGTCAAAGTTGGATGGCTCTTTTGGGGTTGGGTCAACTTTTCGGTACATTACGAAAGTGATGGTGTGCTGGGCTTTTGACTCATTTTAGCTACTATCTTTGCACATTTTCAGCGCTCAAACGAGCCAAAGTCTTTTGATGTAAGGGTTTTAGGCTTTTTCAGCAAGCCCTATGTACAAGTTCGCACTGGGTGATGCACGGGTTTTGACCTATTTTACCTGTTTATCTTGCACTTTATTCTCGATCACGCCATCGAAACCTTTCGCGACGCAATATGCGCTCGATTATTCAGCAAGCCCTAATTATGACTGTCCCAAAAAGACTGTAATATCCTTGATTTCATAATTGATAATACATTATTTTAGTCAAGATTTAGCAGCCAGCAAATGCGCGATTTTTGTGTCTGAATTAAGATATTTCTAGAATTAGATTAAAATTCTACGATTCTGAAAAATTAAGGCTCACCGCAACTTATTGAGCGGATACGATTTAGCCCTCCATTAAAGTTTACATATCCGGCGGGAGTGAAACGATTCCAAACCAATACTCACATAAAGTCTTCATTACTTCAACCAATCCTTCAAAAGTGACTGGTTTGGATATGAAAGAATTGGCACCCAAGCGGTAGCAAAGCAAGATATCTCCGCTGCGGTGCGAAGTTGTGAGCATTACAACCGGAATTTGTTGCAAATGGGGGTCAGATCTGATCGAAGTTAGTGTTTCTCGTCCGTCCAGCCTCGGCATATTCAGATCCAAAAGTATCAAGTCTGGCTGATGCCAATTGCTGCTACCAAGATATTGACCACGACGGTACAAGTAGTCTAGCACTTGTTCTCCATTTTCCACAAATTCGCTCGTAATTGCTAATCGAACTTCTCGCAGTGCTTCCTCCATCAAAAAGCGCGTATCCTCGTCATCGTTTGCTATTAAAAGAGTAAATTTTTTCTTTTTATAATTCACCGCTTTGCCTCACTACGAGCGTCTTTTGTGAGGTTGCGGGACTTTAATCCGTGTCTGAATACCTGCACAGCATCTCTTGCCATCATCCGATAAATCTGGCTGAGAACACTGAAAGTGTGTTGCAGCAATTTACCATTTTTCTCGATTTGCAAAGGTTTGCGAATCATGCTTGTTTCACTTGGCAGTCGGTCCGAGAACCTGCAAACTGCAAACACATCACAAATTCTTCTTCGCGAACTAGGGAAACTATTGCATCCCAAAGCAAGATGCTCTGGATACAGTTGAAAAAAATTAACAAGTCTTGCGCGCACCGCTGATTTATAAGTTGTATAAGGATAGAGCTAATAGATTTATATTGATAGATTTTTAGCTCGATGTCATCAGTGAATATGCTACACTTTATAAGCAGTTTTGTAAAGAAAAGATAAAGATATTTAAAGCTTAAGTAAAGGACGGGTGACTGCTTCAAGCCCACTGCTGACTTCACTTTGGTATAGGAATAGAAAAATAAAAAGTCGAGCCTCGATTGGGTTCTGATTCTACCCAAAGGCTGCCGCCGTGCCGATCGACAATTCTTTGACAAATCGCTAAACCGATACCAGTTCCCGCATACTGTTTTTGGGTGTGCAAGCGCTGAAAAATCTGAAAAATCCGCGGATGGTACTGTGAGGCAATCCCAATACCATTATCCTGCACTGAAAACACCCAGCTATCCCCCTGACGCGAAGCGTCCACCTGCACCACCGGCGCTTCACTGCTGCGGTACTTAATGGCATTACCAATTAAATTTTGAAACAGTTGCAGCAGTTGAAAACAGTCACCTTTTACCCGTGGCAAATCCCCCCTAGTAACTGAAGCTTGATTCTCGCGGATTGCCAAATGCAAATTAGCACAAGCATCCTCAAAAACCCGATTGCAATCTATCATCTCAAAAGGTTTCTGACTGCGACCGACCCGCGAATACTCCAGCAAGTCATCAATCAGCGCCTGCATCCGCTCACAAGAATTAACAATATTGCGGATAAATTTATTCCCTTGGGCATCAAGTTGGTTGGGAAAGCGTTTTTCTAATAGTTGAGCGTAGCCGGCAATCGTGCTCAAAGGCGCTTGCAAATCGTGAGAAGCCACGTAAGCAAACTGTTCTAGTTCGGCATTAGAACGAGTTAATTCTTGAGCGTAGCGGGTTTGAGTGTCTAAACTCTCTTGCAGCAATTCTTGTACCAGCTTGCGTTCGGAAATATCCTCGATCGCACAAATCAAATACTGCAGCGTCCCCTTGACATCGCGCATTGCCGAAACAGTAACATTTGCCCAGCGCACTGCCTCATCTTTGCATAGCAAACGCTTTTCCACAGAAAAAGTTTGAATCTTTCCGGATAACAGTGAGCGCAGGTATTCTCTGTCCGCTTCTCTGTCATCTGGGTGAGTAATTGCCTCCCAATTTTGCTGTAACAATTCCGATTCTGCATAGCGGACAATTTGACAAAAGCCGGGATTTACCCGCATAAATTTACCGCAAAGCGCGGTTTTAGCTATGCCGACCGCAGCTTGCTCGAATATCGCGCGGAAGCGTTCTTCGCTGTCTCGTAGGGCAATTTCTGCTCGTTTGCGCTCGGTAATGTTACGAAATGTTACTGCCAGACCATCGTTTAATTTGACCGCCACAATGTGCAGCCAAACAATTGTATCTCGCTCCTGTTCGTAATAAAATTCTTGGTCTACAGTTTCTCCTGTTTCTACTACAGAAACATACAAATCAAATAACCCGTTATTGCTAACTTGGGAAACTTTGGCTAACAAATTCTTGCCAACTATGTCATTTAATAGCAGACCATAAAATTTTTCAGCAGCCGGGTTGATCAAGAGCCACTGGAAATCTACAATATTTCCCTCACTGTTGCGGACAGCAGAATAAGCCACCACACAGTCTAATGAACTATTTAATATGCTAGCAAGCAGCGACTGTGACTGTTGCAGTTGATAATTTTGTTCTTTTAATTGCTGTTGCAGTTTTTGCAAGCGGACTTGCTTGTCGATGCGTGCTAAAACTTCTTCTACTTGAAATGGTTTAGTAATATAGTCAGCGCCTCCTACTCGAAAAGCTTGTAATTTATCGTTCATTTCATCTAATACACTTAAAAATATCACCGGAATTTGTTCGGTTTCCGGTGTCGCTTTCAGTCTCCGACAAACTTCATAACCGTTCATTTCCGGCATTCTAATGTCGAGTAAAATTAAATCCGGGCAATGGGTGATCGCAACATTCAACGCCAGTTGACCGCAAATAGCTCGGTAAACTTGATACCCCTGGGATGTTAGCAGTTTGGATAAGAACCGCAGATTGCTTGGTTGGTCATCAACCACCAATACTTTAATTTCGCTATTATCCATTTATTTTAAAGTCGATTGAGTTAAATCCATTATCTTGTCGAGTCGGTAATCGGCAAGCAAATCTTTTAAAGCCTCAGCTAAAGTTGGATGACTTTCCCAGATGCGATCGACAAGTTGAATCGCCAGCTCTTCATTAACATCATTAGCTGCGTCATAGAGTTCCTGCACCCAGCTTTGAGGCATCTGAGCCAGCAGCCCTCCGAAAAATGAATCGGGTTTTTCGTTCACACAATAACGCCGTAAAGCCCCGACTGGAAGCCGGGGCAACTCTTGATAAAGATAGCGCACTTCCAAGTAGCAAGCCATCTTATCAAAGAGGATTTGTTCTTGAAAAGGTTTCCGCACAAAATCGTCGCAACCTGCGGTAATAATTTCGCCTTTTCTTTCCTCAAAAGTGCTAGCAGTCAGAGCAATAATTACAGTTTGCCGCCCAGTTGGTTTCTCTTTAGCTCTAATTTGTCTGACAGCTTCAAAACCGTCCATTACTGGCATTCGCGTATCCAGCCAAATTAAATCGGGCTGCCAACTTTCCCAAAGTTCAACAGCTTGGAGACCGTTTTCCGCTTCTCGGAGTTCAAAACCAATTGGTTGCAACATTTTCACCAGCAGCAGCCGATTTTCTTGATTGTCGTCAACTGCTAAAATCCGATAAACTGGTTGATCTGGTTCCAATCCGATTACCCGCTGCAAAGTCGCGACTGTTATTTCAGATGAAATAGCAGGAAATACTCGGATGTTAAATTTAAAACTGGTTCCCTCACCTAAAATACTTTCGAGCCCAATTTTTCCGCCCATTATCTCTACATATTTTTTAGTAATTGTTAAACCCAATCCCGTACCGTCAGCCGCTTGTTTTCCTGCTTCTGTTTGCACGAAAGCATCAAATAAAGTATCAATTTCGGCTGCCACTATGCCAACTCCCGTGTCTTCAACTTCAAACAAAATTAAATATTGCTCTGCCCCCCTAGAATTAGGATCGATTTCCGATTCTGCGGGCTGCAGCTTGCCTTCCACGCTCGCGCGCAGCCAAATGCTGCCGCCGTTTCCGGTAAACTTTATGGCATTTCCCAGCAAGTTGATCAAGCAGACGCGCAGCTTTTTTTCGTCAGTTTTTATATATTGGGGAACATTCGCCTGCATGGAAAATCTCAGTTGCAAATTTTTGGTTTCAGCTTTGATTTGAAACATCTCTTCCAGAGTGTCGAGGAGTTGATAAAGGTCAAAGCTGCGTTCATCTAAGCCAATTATCCCTGCTTCTATTTTCGACAAGTCTAAAACATCGTTAATTAGTTCCAGCAAATGTTGACCGCTGCGGTTAATAATTCGGAGATTTTCGAGATTTTCGTGACCGAGTAAGGAGTCGCGACTCATGACTTGGGTGAAACCCAGGATGGCGTTCAGGGGAGTCCGCAATTCGTGGCTCATGTTGGCAACGAATTGACTTTTTGCTAGGGATGCAGCGGCTGCGGCTTCTTCGGCTTTTTTGCGTTCTATTATTTCTTGTTGCAGTTCGGTATTGCGATCGAGCAATTGTTTTTTCAGTCTTTGGATAGTCAGTTGGTGTTCGATTCGCGCTAAAACTTCTGCTACATGAAACGGTTTTGTGACATAATCTACCCCTCCCACTTGAAAGGCGGTTACTTTATCCAATACTTCATCTAAAGCGCTGATAAAAATAACGGGAATTTCTGATGTCTTCGGATCTTCCTTAAGCTGTGTGCAGACTTCGTAGCCGTCCATTTCCGGCATTTTGATGTCGAGCAAAATCAAATCAGGAGAACCAGATCGCGCTGCTCTGATTGCCATTTTGCCGTTAATTACGCCGCGGACTTTGTAGCCCCGATCGGACAGCGTTGCTGATAAAACTTGCAAATTTTCTGGAGTATCGTCAACAATTAATATGTTGCCTTTATTTTCTTCTATTTGATTTTTGGTCATCGATCGCTATTTTTTGTTAATTTAAGAATTGTTGAAATTATGAAAACTGCTTAAATACTCATTATAGCACTCCCTCTTCAATCAACTGCTTTGATATTTACAGAACTTATCGTAGTTGAGATTTGAGATTTGAGATTAAAGAATTGGGAATGACTGATGATTACCAGGGTGTGGAGCTTGGCTAGAAGTAAATTACCCGATCGCCTGCAGGCGAGTTTACAAATAGGCGATCGACCTACATCATTCATAATCCTGAACCTGCCCCTATCCCTTCTTCTTTCATCCTTCAACAATTTCTAAACTCCTCAATCAAATCGATAATCCGATCACATCGGAAGTTATTCGCCAAATCGGCGATCGCGCTGCGGAAACGAGCATTAATAGGAGGAATCGACAACAACAGCCGAAAAATCTCCTCGTTATCAACCGCATCCGCCGCCGAATACAATTCATCAATCCATTCAGCAGGCATAGCTTCCAAAAATGAAGTATTGAGCGTAAAAGCCAAATCAGCCGTTTCAGTTGCCGTGGAAACCTCGGCGGACACCGCAGCATCAGAACTTAGCGAAGCTTCTCGATCATAAACATAGCGGACTCCCAGATACTTAGCCATCTTTTCTAGAATCACTTGCTCCCGAAAAGGCTTCGCTACAAAATCATCGCAACCAGCAGACAAAATCAGCGATCGCTCCTCATCAAAAGCACTTGCAGTCAGAGCAATAATCACCGTTGCTTGACCTTTCAAATGCGCTTTAATTTGTTTAGTAGCTTCGTAACCGTCCATCACCGGCATCCGCATATCCATCCAAATCAAATGAGGTTCCCAACTCGACCACATTTCCACAGCTTGAACGCCATTTTCAGCCTCTTGCACCGCAAAGCCAAGGGATGTGAGCATTCTGACCAGTAGCAACCGGCTTTCCAGGCGATCGTCAACAGCTAAAATCCGGTATTCTGGCTGTCCGGGTTCGAGACCCACCACTCGGCTAGCTGTTTGAACCACCTGAATTTCCACTGCATTAGGGAGCGAAACTTTAACATCAAATCTAAAAATGCTGCCGCGACCGAGGGTACTTGTTACCGTCATCTTCCCTCCCATTAACTGAACGAACTGCTTGCTGATTGGCAAGCCCAAACCGGTTCCTTCTTGAGCTTTTTTCCCGCTTTCTGTTTGCGCGAAAGGTTTAAACAAATTGTCCATTTCTTCCGCAGAAATTCCTGAACCAGTGTCTTCCACTTCAAATAGCAAAAAGCAATTCTCACTTGGCGAAATCTCTGGGTAATTTTTATTTTTTAGCAGCTCATGTTTGAGTCTCAAATTAACACCACCTTCCGCAGTAAATTTAATAGCATTTCCGACGACATTTATCAATACTTGTCGCAACTTGCTTTCGTCAGTTTCTATATATTGAGGCAGATCGGGTGGGCAATCAAAAATTAACTGCAACCCTTTTTTTTTGGCTTGTAGCTTCAGCATATTTTCAGTATTTTTTAGCATTTTGTGCAAGTCGAAGGTGCTGTTATTAAGTGTCACCAGCCCGACTTCAATTTTTGACATTTGCAGAATATTGTTGATCAGAACGAGCAAATGTTCTCCGCTCTGGGTAATAATTCCTAAGTATTGCTGTTGGTCGGCACCGAGATCCGGGTCGCGGGCTAGCAGTTGGCTGAAACCGAGAATTGCGTTGAGGGGAGTTCGCAATTCGTGGCTCATATTCGAGAGAAATTCGCTTTTCGCCCTGTTGGCTCTGTCGGCTTCTTCTTTGGCTTTTTTCAGGGCTATTTCTGCTTGTTTGCGCTCGGTAATATCGCTAGCAGTGCCTGTTGTGCCAATAATGTTTCCTTCAGCGTCCAAACGCGTGATCGCCTTCGTATTTACATCAATCGGTCTGCCGTCTTTTCCTAATACTATACTTTCGTACTGCAACACATCCTCTCCCGTCAGCAAGCGCTGCTGAAGTTCCCAGTTCCGGTCTATTTGTGCTGGCGCTAAAAAATCGCTAAAAGAACAGCCCATCATTTCTTCAGGGTCGTAACCGTAGATTTGTTTCACTGCTTGGTTCACAAAAGTAATGTGTCCTTCTGCATCGCAAGACCAAATAATATCTTGAGAAGTTTCAACTAAATGGCGGTATTTTTCCTCGCTCTCTGCTAGGGCTATTTCTGCCAGCTTGCGGGGGGTAATGTCCATCAAAGTTGTGAAGAGTTTTGTCAGTTGCCCTTGTTGGTTGACAACGGCTTCTCCTCTGGATTCGATGTAGCGGATGAAGCCGCCTTCACTTGTCTGTGACGGGCAATTATCCGCAGCAATTGTCGATTCCGACCGCACAATTCGATATTCCAAACTGTAGGATTCCCCGCTAGCAATAGCAGTGTCGATCGTTGTTTGCCACTTTTGGCGATCGTCCGGATGCACGTATTGCGAAAACTCAGTTAGTGTTGGTGCAGGTTGGGTTGGATCGAGCCCAAAAATCCGAGATAACTCTTCCGACCAAGTAGTTGTATTGGCCGATAAATCGCATTCCCAATTACCGACACGGGCGATTCTTTGCGCTGCTGCTAAAGAAGCCGCTACAGCTCGGAGTTTTTCTTCGGCTAATTTGCGATCGCTAATATCTTGAATCACAGAAATCACGCAGGTTTCGCCATGAATGTCAATTATTTCTGCAGACAGCAGCCCGGTTCTGAGTTCCCCTGTTTTAGTACGAAAATCAAATTCGTAGTTGAGAATAATTTGTTTTTCATCTAACATTTTAAACAACTCGGCGCGGGCTTGTATATTTTCCCAAAGATTCAAATCAAACGCCGTGCGATCGATAATTTCTGCAGCCGAATAACCGATGGTCTGGCAAAAAGCCTCATTAATTTCTAAATAACGACCGTCATTAAATCTGGTAATAGTAATCGGGTTGGGAGAAGAACGAAAAGCTTTAGCAAACTTTTCCTCAGACAACCGCAGTTGTGCAGTCCTCTCCTCGACTAAAGTTTCCAATTCTTGATTCAGCTTTTGGAGTTGAGCATTTTGTTCCGCTAATTGCTTCTCCATAAAATAGCTGTTAATCGCTTCTTTAACCGTCAACTTCAAATCTTCTGACTGCCAAGGTTTCGATATGTATCGGTACAATTTAGCATATTTAATAGTATTCGCCACTGCTTCTAGGTCTGCTTGCCCCGTCAGCATAATTTTGATAGTTTTTGGCGAAATTCTGTGAATCTGCTTCAGCAATTCGTCCCCTTTGATATTCGGCATCAGATAGTCGGAAATCACTGCTACTATTTCGCAGCCCTCAGCCAGTAATTCCTCTATTAACTCTAAAGCATCTTCGCCGCCTTCAGCGGTTTCTAATAAGTGTTCTTCCCCCAGGGTTTTTTTTAACTCAATTTTCAAACTTTCAAGAATTATCGGTTCGTCATCCACGCAAATAATCACAGGTTTATTATTCATATTTTTGTCAAACCAGATTTTATAGTTTCTACTAATTCTTTGCGCTCCCACGGCTTGTACAAACAACGGTGCAAGTTTGCTTGCTCTTTCACCCGTGCTATTGCTACTTCGTCTGCTTGCCCGGTCAGCATGACTTTCACAATTTTAGGATATTTTTGGTGAACCATAATCAAAAAATCATCTCCTTTAATCCCTGGCATTAACCAGTCAGATACTATGACCAAAATATCACTTTCATCTTCTTTTTGAATTTCCTCCATAATTTCCAGAGCTTCATCTGCATTTTCTGCTACTTCATAGAGGTAAGCATCCCCAAATTCTTTTTTAAGTTGAATTTTTAAACTATTTAAGACCCAATACGGTTCACTTAAGAGAGATCCCCCCTAACCCCCCTTAAGAAGGGGGGGACAAGAATGCTCTCAAAGTCCCCCTTCTTAAGGGGGATTTAGGGGGATCTCCGGGGCATAAATAATGTTAAGTGAACCGTATTGATTTAAGACCACAACTTCATCGTCAACGCACAAAATTACTGGTTTAGGCATAAAACTTTACTTCTATTAAATTTTAAAACTTGGAACTTCCCCTCTTTTTTTAATTGCTCTCAAGGAATTTCGATGGGCAAGGATATAGTAAATTTTGTTTGACCAGGCACGCTTTCTACTTGCAGTTCACCTTGGTGTTTTTCTAGAATTTTTTGAACTATATCTAATCCCAAACCGCTGCCTTCCCCTGGAGGTTTAGTTGTGAAAAACGGCTCAAAAATTCTCGGCATAATCTCTGGGGGAATGCCGGGACCACTGTCGGTAATACTGACTGATATTGCGTTCGCTTGGTGTTTGACATCAATTTTTAACACTCCTTTGTTGCCCATCGCTTGTAAAGCATTGTGAACCAAATTTGTCCAAACTTGATTGAGTTCATCAGGATAGCATAGCACAGAGGGCAAATTAGTACCATAGTTTCTGACTACTTCCACACCGTGTTTGATTTGGTAGTGATAAAGCGTTAAAACAGTATCAATACCATCGGTAATATTAGCGATTACTTTGGAACCCGACTGGTCGTAACGAGAGTAGCTTTTCAAAGCAAAAACGATTTTGGCTGCCCTATCCGTGGCCGTAGCAATATTTTTAGTGCTTTTTTGTACCGTAGCAAATTGGTAGGCTATTTGTACAATTTTTCGACTTTGGCTGTCTTTCAATAAAGGTAAAAAAGGTTCTACATTATTGCCGATGCCGATATCTAATAACGTACAGGCAAGACTGTCGGCGTCGTCAATATTTTCTGATTCTAATTGCCCCTGCAAAAGTTTTTTCAACTGTCGTTTTTCTTTACTAGATAATGTGTCTGTTTCTTGGCTGGAATTGTCCAGCAAAGCAAAGAAATCCTGTCGCTGTTCCGGGGATAGCTGTTGAAAAAATATCGGCAACTGCTGCAATTGTTCGGTCCAGAAGTCGGCTATGTTCTGCACAGAAGAGCGAATCGCCCCTAAAGGAGAATTGATTTCATGAGCAACTCCGGCAATTAACTGTCCGAGGGCTGCCATTTTTTCTGATTGAATGAGTTCTTTTTGAGTCCGCTTCAGTTCTTCTAAGGTATGAGATAACTCTGCATTTTTTTGGCACAGCGCTGACTCGGCTATTTTGCGGGCGTTGATGTTGCGGGCAACCCAAATGACTGCATCTTTTGAAAACAGAGAAATGCAGGCGGAAAACCAAATTTTTCGACCAGAAACTGTTAAGCTGTAGTCAAAATTGAGAGTTTGTTGTGTTTCTAACACTTGCTGAACTAACACCCACCAATCATCCGGGTTGTCATCGTCAAAAAAATGTTCTATAGTCAAGCTGACTATATCACAATCAGGCTCAGAAGCCGCTGCCAAATTCGTTGGCAAAACTTCTATGTTCCGCTGACTGTCTAGCACGAGAACGATGTCGGTCATCGCTTCAAAAACGGCGCGGACTTTCCTTTCAGAAAAGTGCAATTTTTCTTCGAGCAATTTTCTCCCACTAATTTGTTGCTGCAATTCTTCGTTACTGGCTGCTAGTTGAACCGTGCGGTCTAGAACTCGCTGTTCGAGTTCGGTGTTGAGGCAGCGAACTTCAGCTTCAGCGGTGGTGCGGTCTTGTATTTCCTTTTTTAACTGACTGTTGGCATTAATTAATTCTAAAGTTCGCTGTTTGATTTGTTCTTCCAAATTATCATTTAAAATTCGCAATTTTTCCTCGACTTCTGTTCTCCGCAACGCTTCTTTTTGCAATTCTTCGTTCATTTTGTTCAACTCCTGAATTTTCTCGGCAACTGTTTCCTGCAAAAGCTCGACATTTGCGTGCATTTCTACCGGGTCTAAGGTCTGCAGCAGGCTAATTTCAGTCACAATTCCGGCTAAATATCCTTCCTCGTCCACCACCACCAAGCGCCGGATGCGGTGCTGCTGCATTAACTGGTGAGTCTGCCACAAGGTGGCTTTTATCTGCAACGGTATCAGCGGAAAACTCATCGCGGCGGTGACGGGAGTACCTGCGAAATCTAGTCCAGAAGCTTGGAATTTAACAATGTCGCGTTCTGTAATTATGCCCACAGGTTTCTGATTTTTGTTGTCGCTGTCAGTGCAAATGACTATGGAGCTTTTCCGCTGGGTTCTCATCTGTTTTGCGACTTCTAAAACTGAGGCGCTGCTTGAGGTAACTATTAATTGTGTAGTCATAATTTCTTCGGCGCGCCACATTTTCAGCAAGTCTGCCGACTTGAGGATTTGACGGATGCTTTCGCAGGTGATAGCGCCTAGCAAGTTGCCACCTTCGTCTGTGAGGGGTAAATGACGGATTCTTTTTGATCGCAATATGCTCAATACCTTGAAGATATTTCCCGCTTGATCGAGGGAAATGGCGATCGGATTTTCAGTCATTACCTCAGAAATTGCCACCCCTGCTAGCGGTATTTCGCTAGCAGTTATTTTCACAACATCGCGTTCTGTAAAAATTCCGAGCAATTGCTGCTCAAACGCGATTAAAATGCAACTGGCACTCGCCTGAGTCATGGCAGCAATTTCGACTTTCAAGGGTGTGTCTGGAGGCAGCACCGGCGGTTTGGGGTCGATCGCCTGTTCTAGCAAGCTTTGGGTATCATAAACTGTTGTTGACATGGGCAAATCAAGGGGGAGAGATGCAGGCGGAACCGCCACTTAATAACATTTTAGATTTCAGATTTTACACTCGTGGCACGCTAACGGCAATCGAGATTTGACATCGGTCTAGAGTTGTATTTTTAGTCGCGCATTAGTATGATTTTTAGTGCGATCGCGCTAAACGGCGATCGGAATTAACACCATACACGTCCTTTGACCGATAACTGATGTTACTTCTATTTTACCCGAATGTTTTTCCACACTTTTTTTAACAATCTCCCGTCCCCACACGCTGCCTTCGTCGGCGGGTTTTGTGGTAAAGAACGGATCAAATATTCGTGGCAAAATTCCCGGGTAATGCAGTTGCCACTGACGAGCAGGCTATGATTTTCTGCTCTCACCTCTACTTTTAAAACTCGGCAATTCTCTATCGCTTGTAAACCATTGCGCATCATATTTATGGAAACTTGTTTGAGCTCGTCTGGATTACACAACAATTTAGGCAGTGGAGCTTGAGAATTCCTGACAACTTCTACTCTGTGTTTTAGTTATTTTAATCAAAAGTCAATAGAGTTTTAATGGGTCAGTAATATTGGAAATTACTTTTATACCATACAGTTATATCGAGAATATTTTTTAAATTAAAAATTACTTTTGTGGCTCTCTCTCGCAAATTCTCTTCTTGGGAATATGTGAATAAATGGCAGAAAATATCTGACTGAATCCGCCATTTAAGCAGCCTTTGATGAAATATTTGATTGCCGTGCAAGTTTATGGATTACTTTAGTTGAGCAAGCTGGTTGCTAGATTCAGAAATTTCGCGTTTTATTTCTGTAAGTTCTTGCCCTACAAAATAGGAATATTGAGATTTTTGGCACAATAACCGACAACTTCAAACTCAGCGTTTTTGAGAGCACTTTAATAGCTTTCTCGGAATATTAACCTGGTTTCCCTGAGATGAAACTTGCTGTGAGCGATACAAGCTGCTACTAAATATAGTATCCTGCCTCAGAGACTGTTGGCATTGAACATCGATAACTGTAGCTATGTGTTGCATCAACTCAATACTTCGGACAGTTTTTTAACGGCCCTGTAAGCCTTACGGAGGAAGCCCTGCCATTTTTAACGCATTTTCTGAAACTTAACGCTGAACTTAAACCTTGAAAAAATAGTCCAGCATATAGCCAGTAAGGGTTTCGGAGACTCGACTAGATCTAAAAATGTCCGAAGTATTGTTAACTAGCAGCCCAGAAAATCACGGTGCCCGCAATTGTAAATAATAACCCTGCCTTTGCGCGCAAGCATTCAAGGCAGGGTTATTATTGAGTATTCCGAATTCTCAAGGGTGAAGCGAGGGCGCTGCTGCCGACTTCGGCTGCCGAGCAGTGCACTACTCGCCCAATCGAGTGATTTTAGCGCTGCGTTCAGCCAACATCAGCAGTACATAAATAGTCATTACATAGCCGGCGGCCAGAATGGGAATAATTAGAGGAATATCGCGATAAATCATAATTAGAACCAAAAGTCAAGGACGAGGAGGAGCAGGACAAGTTCAAGACCTACTACATTAAGTCAGCACGCAAGACCATGCCTTGGTTCTGAAGGCTGTTTTTCCATATCAAGCCTGCGGGAACATTTAGGCGTTCCCGGTCATCAATAATGATTTACTGCTTTACAGATGCTTAAACAGCCTAAAACCATCCACTTTAGCTGCTTTGAGCTACCGTGCACATAAGATGCGCTACTCTTAACTTCTGAAAACTTTTAGCCGCGAGGAACTAAAAATCTGTCCCAGAAATTTTGGCTGCGATCGACTAACAAGGCTGGCTCTACGAAACTTTTACAGGCACTTAAAAGCTACCTGGCAGTCTGGCTGTACTTAATGTATAGAATTGTTTAAATCCTTAATACCTATAATAACACAGGGTTTCTGGGATTTAGAGATTTTTTGGCAGTGTCCTTAACAATTCGATACAATAGGGGCAACCCCTCTGGCAGCCGGCTACTTACCTCTGGCAGGCGGGTGAGTCCCATCGGGTGGCAGATGACAAATAACTGCCGATCGCCTAGATTTTTCTTTTCTATTGCAGAGAATTACCTTAAAATAAAGATATGATATGTAAAATTTTGTTACTTTACGGCTTGAGTCGGCGTATCCATGATCTCTAGCACTCTCCTATTTTCCTCGGTTGAAGAAGACCTGCGACTGTTGACAGAAAACTTAAAACAGTTAGTGGGTGCCCGTCATCCCATCTTGTACGCGGCTGCAGAATACTTATTCGGCACAAAGGGAAAACGAGTGAGACCCGCAATCGTTCTGTTGATGGCCAAGGCGACTATGCCCGATCGGGAAATCACGGAAAAACACCGCCGCCTCGCTGAAATCACGGAAATGATCCACACAGCTAGTCTCGTGCACGACGACGTGGTGGACGAGTCGGATCTGCGGCGGGGAGTGCCGACGGTTCACAGTCGGTTTAACAACCGAGTGGCAGTATTGGCGGGAGACTTTCTGTTTGCTCAATCTTCCTGGCATTTGGCAAATCTCGACAACCTGCCAGTAGTCAAACTGCTTTCAGAAGTGATTATGGATTTAGCTGAGGGGGAAATTCAACAGGGACTAAATGGATTTGACACCAGCTTGTCGATCGAAGCGTACCTCGAAAAAAGTTATTACAAAACAGCGTCTTTAATTGCCAACAGTTCCAAAGCAGCGGGCTGTTTGAGCGAAGTTTCAGCGGAAATAGCAGACGATTTGTACAACTACGGTCGGAACATTGGTTTGGCATTCCAAATAGTAGATGATATATTAGATTTCACTGCTTCAACGGAAACTTTGGGGAAACCAGCAGGGTCGGATCTCAGAAGCGGTAATCTGACAGCACCCGCACTATTCGCCCTAGAAGAAAAACCTTACTTGGAAGTTCTCATAGAACGCGAATTTGCCCAAGAAGGAGATCTAGAGCAGGCCCTGGCACTGGTAGAAGATTCTAGAGGCATAGAGCGATCGCGAGAACTAGCCACAAATCACGCACAGAAAGCTGTCGAATACTTAGCTGCGCTGCCCCATTCAGAGTCCCGTCAAGCTTTGATTGATTTGGCTGAATACGTTTTGAGTAGACTTTATTAGAGGTTAAAAAGTTACATTTTATTGGTAATGGGGAATTGGTAAGGGTAATTCCCAATTCCTAATGCCCTGTTACCAATTAATAGAAAATTGAGTTGTTTAGGCAATATCCGGCGGTGGAGCCGATCGATACTGTTGCAAGTAAACGTTAATTAAACTCTGTACTTGCTCGCGAGGGATTTCCGTCCCGACTTCCTGATTTCCGGGACTTTCAAAAAAAACAATACTGTCAAGACCTTCAAGAGCTATCATCTGAAATAAAATGTGAGTGACAGGCAAAAGCACCGGTCTGAGGCGATCGCCCCCCGTAGCCGCAGCCTGCGACGCATCTTTAATACTGCTCCAAGCATAAATCACCCTCTTCTCCCGTCCCGGTTGCTTGAGATTGCTCAAAACCACGATCGCCCAACTTTGGTCTACCGCTTGCAGGATCGAGTATTCGAGGTGCTGTAGCTGTTGGGCAATTAACACCAAGGCCGGGGCGATCGCCTTTAAGATTTGTGGCGTCGAACCGTCGGGCGGAGCTTTTTCGATCAATGCTTGAATCTGTTGGTCTAAATCCATCAGTCAGTTCTTTGATATCTAAAATTAAAAATTTCAGGTTAGCAGGTCCGCATCCAAGTATATATTACCCAGCACTGCCCTATTAAAGATAAGCTGACACCCATCTAAATTTAATATTTAGCAGCCTAGAGTCCTTGTAGCGAGCATTTGGGCAAAAAAATTAAGTGCGTAACAGCTTACACAATGTCATCCAAAAAGTCTCACCGTAGGGTGCTGAGCGCTAGCGCTGTCAAGGTGTGTTAAATCTGAGCCAGATGAAAAGCCGAAAACGGTTATTTCACGTTCGGATTTTTCACACTTAAAGCTATAAAAACTGTTTGGGGGAGTTTGGTTTCAAAATAAAAACGCCCAAAGTTAGTAACCTCGTTGCTTACTGACTCATGAGCGGGCTGGGTGCTGATGGCGCACCTTACCCCAGATGGCCACTCAAAGGATTTGTTGGCCTTAGTCCTATATATCTATTGTTCATATTTATAGTTAGTCGATCGTCCTTGACGCTACCCCTACCTGCCGCTGCACCTCGGCCTCATCAGCTACACCCCCAACTTTCTCGTTGTTAACAGCCCCAGAGTTACCTCAAATGTAACTAAATATTACAAGATGACGCTAAAGCAGCATAGAGGCTTGACAGCAAAGAATTAAGCGGCTAATCTGATATACATACCCGGGTAAGTCAATTCACTGTCATATGCAAGAAAAGCAAAAAGTTACATTGTATCTTCCACCAGAACTGCATCGCCAGCTCAAAATCCGAGCCGCAGTCGAAACTGAACCGATGTCATCAATTGCAGAAAGGGCAATTGTCTTCTACCTAGGAAATCCAGAACTGGTTGACGAAGTAGAAGCCTCCTACGGACAAACCCATCGGGTATACAACTGTCCAGAATGCACGGGTTCAGTAGTAATGCGAGATGGAGAACTGGCATCCGTAACAAGTCAGCCGAGCGTATTGGCTGAACAGGATCTTCCAGTAAAGCAGGTGTCGGGCGTCAGCGCCAGCACGGCCAAACCGGGAGAGGAAGAATTGGTTCCCTGCTAAGAATGCCTTGCTTCCCCAAACAGCTAAAACTGAAATTTTCAGTAAGAGGGCGAAGGGCAGCATTGAGATTCAGCAAAGATAGCACCGTCTCTAGTGGGTCGAGGACTATGCAAGAAGAGATCAGTATTCTAATCCAAGCTCAATATCCTCTGATCTACCTCGTGACATCCGAGGAAGAGCGGTGTGAGCAAGCAATTTCGACAATAGCTCAAGCCAAACCACAGCGACGAGTATTTATCTGGACTGTAACTCACGGCATTGTGGAGTATGGTCAACCCCGCACCACCACCCAACACAACACCGTCTCGCCAGAGGCAGCAATTGAGTGGGTGATCAGGCAGCGAGAACCCAACAGTAACGCTAGCATCTACATTTTCAAAGATTTGCATCCTTTTATAGATTCTCCTCCGGTAACGAGGTGGTTGCGCGATGCGATCGCCAACTTCAAAGGAACGCAAAAGACAATTATACTGATGTCTCCTTTGCAGCAAATTCCGATCGAGCTAGAAAAGGAAGTAGTGGTATTAGACTTCGCGCTCCCAGACATGAAGGAACTAAACCAAGTATTGTCTAGCCAGTTGGAGCAAACAAAATCGAAACGCATTACCACAGAAGCGCGAGAAAAACTTTTAAAAGCAGCCTTGGGATTGACTAAGGACGAAGCTGAAAAAGTTTATCGCAAAGCCCACGTTTCCACAGGGCGGTTAACTGAAGAAGAAGTAGACATAGTTCTATCGGAGAAAAAGCAATTAATTCGGCGCAACGGCATTCTAGAGTTCATCGAAGAAGACGAAACCCTGGATGCAGTAGGCGGTTTAGAAGAGCTGAAACGGTGGCTCAAGCAGCGTTCCAACGCCTTTACAGAAAGGGCGAGAGAATACGGCCTGCCCCAACCAAAAGGGATGTTAATTCTCGGCGTACCCGGATGCGGAAAATCGCTGATTGCTAAGACTACCTCCCGCCTCTGGGGACTGCCCCTGCTGAGGCTAGATATGGGTAGAGTCTACGACGGCTCGATGGTAGGTCGATCGGAAGCCAACCTCCGCAACGCCCTAAAAACAGCAGAATCCATCTCACCAGCCATCCTCTTCATCGACGAACTAGACAAAGCCTTTGCAGGAGGCACAGGTTCTGCCGACTCAGACGGAGGCACATCCAGCCGGATTTTCGGTTCCTTCCTCACTTGGATGCAAGAAAAGACTTCCCCAGTCTTTGTAATGGCAACAGCCAACCGCATCGAGCGGTTGCCGGGGGAATTCTTGAGGAAAGGTCGGTTCGACGAACTCTTCTTTGTTGACCTGCCGACAAAAGAAGAACGCCAAGATATATTCAAGATTCACCTGTCAAAGCGCCGTCAGGACATCTCTCGCTTCGATTTAGAGCAACTGTCCAACGTTTCCGAGGGCTTTTCAGGAGCAGAAATTGAGCAAGGGTTAGTAGCAGCAATGTACGAAGCCTTCGCTCAAGATAGAGAGTTTACGCAGCTAGACATCATCGCGGCCATTAAATCTACAATGCCACTGTCTAAAACCATGACCGAACAGGTCAGCGCCCTCCGAGATTGGGCTAGACAGCGCGCACGGCCCGCTGCGTCTTCCGTCGCTGAATATCAGCGAATGGAATTCTAAAAGCTTTCTCCTGGTCCAAACAGGAGCAAAGGCTAGCAACAGCTAGCAGTTCGATTGAAAAGCCGCCCAGCGGCACCGTTAAATCCAGACCGTTGTTGTTTCTCTCTCAGTTTTATTAGGAGGAAATCCAATGTCTCACTTTAGCACTCTGCGTACCAAAATCACCGATGCCGAAATCCTGAAAGCTTCCCTGCGCGACTTGGGCATTTCAGTCAAGTCAGAAGCTGATGTTCGTGGCTATAACGGTCAGCGCGTTCGCTCCGACATCGTAGCGATTCTCGAAGGCGAATATGACCTAGGTTGGTCTCGCAATAGCGATGGTTCCTTTGACCTGATTGCCGACCTCTGGGGCGTCGCCAAAAAACACAATCAAACTGAGTTAATCAACTCCATCAACCAGAAGTACGCAGTTAACAAGACCTTGGCCGCAGTCAAGCAGCGCGGTTTGCAAAATGCCAACGTTAAGCTGGTAGTGCAAAACTAATTGATCTGCAGGTGTCCAAGCTCGCGGGTTAACCAAACAAACGGGTTAACCCGTTTTTAGCTCGCTAGGATGTAGAGGGGGGTCTTTGGGCCGCCACATACTTTTTTAGCACCCCCAAGCAGCAGCTTTCAACCTGAAAGCTGCTGCTTTATGCTTTAATGGTCGGCTACCTAATGCTTCGGGCAATCGTCGATCGTTTGTTGATAAATTTCAAGTATTCGATCGACTTTGCGTTCCCAATCAAAATGCTGCCGGACTCGTTCCCGTCCCGCACAACCCATACTCTGCCGCAATTCTGGTGAATGAGCGAGCTTGAGCATCGCATCTGTCAGTCCCTTGACAAAGCCTTCTCTGGAAGCGGGTTCTACTAAAATACCGCAAGTGGAATCAATATAATCCGCTGGACCGCCCCAGTTCATTGCTATGACGGGCAGCCCCACGGCCATTGCCTCCAGCACCACTGCCCCCCCAGGCTCCCGCAAACTCGGCAGCACCAGTGCATCAGCTTGTTGCAGTTTGATAGCGCACTGCTCCTGAGAGAGCCAGCCGCTGAATACAACGCTGCTGTCGATGCCTAAACGAGCTGTTTGAGCTTCGAGTTCCCCTCGCATCTCCCCATCGCCGATGATTTCCAAGACTGCATCAGTTTGATCGGCGACGGTGGCAAAGGCTTCCAGCAGCAAGTCTACACCCTTCCAGTCGGCCAGACGCCCCAAGAACACAAAATGAACCTGTTGATTGGGTTGCTTTGATGTGGTAGAGTCCGATCGCCACACCGAGAAATCCACGCCGTTTTCCACAAGTTCAATAATTTTACCGCGCACTCCTGATGGAAGTGCCTGCTTCGTGCGCTCGTTTGCCACTAACAGTGTCTCGGCTTGGATTTTGCCCGGTAACAGGCGGTTGAAGACATCGACAAACTTGTGACCGAATGCTATTAAACTCTCGATTGCAAGACTTTTGCGTGATCGTTGAAATGTCGCAGGATATTTAACAGCCGCATTGAGCGGCCCCATCGCTATGGGTGCTCCCAATCCGAACATTAGCGAAGGGAATTTTGGCGATACTGGTGTTGGCTCGTGTACAACATCAATCTGGTGTTCGCTCACCAGCCGCCGGACAATGCGCCGCTGCATCTGTTGGGTGTAGAGGTGGCTGAGCAAGCCTATAGTAGGTGCGCCTATGCTTGGAGGCAAAAATCCACTGATCTTGTTAAGCAGCCGGTCTACCCAAGTGTCGGACACGAAGTGCATTCGATCGCGCTCTTCTGGAAGTAGCGCTGTGAGTTCTGCCTGGGTGCGCGCGTGCACCACTAACCATGTCTCTATTTGGCGTGATCGAAGTATCCTGAAGTAGTTCAGCGGGAGCAATGCCTCGCCGCCGAATTTTGTTGAGGCATTCTGAGCAACAATTAGAATTCGCATAACTTGTTTGGGACTCAACTGGATTTATGTAATCTGAGATTAAATTTGTTCTTTGGAATAACTAAGACGGGTTAGTTATTCCAAGTTTTTCCAAGCACTGAGCTAAAGTTTCTGCACTGCGGCCGTGGCTAAATTTGGCTATGATTTTTTTCCGGGATTCCTGACTGATGCTCAAAGCAAGTTCTGGATTTTGGAGGAGATTGGCGATCGCATCTGCCATTTCTTCGGGTTTTTCTGATTTGACTAATACAGCATCCGCGCCGTCATCTACTAGCTCAGAAGTTCCGCCTACATTAGTAACAACCGACGGCACATCCATCGCCATTACTTCCATCACAGCAACCGGAACTCCTTCATTCAAACTTGCCAAAGCGAAAACGTGAGATGCTTCTAGACCTTGGCAAATTGCCTGTTCCGAAACAGCCCCAAGTAGCTCCACGCATTCGGACATCGATTTAGATTCAATCATTTTTTGTAGCTCTTGGTGATATCCGCTGCCCCCTTGTTCATCCTCGCCTGCAATTTGCAGCCTCACATCAAATCCCCGATTTCGGAGCAATTCTACAGTTTCAATCAAGTATTGATGACCTTGCACCCGGTTGAGGCGGCCGCAAGCAAAAATCTTGCACGGACTTCCTTCTTGCCAAGGCGTGTAAGGGCGGCTGCGTTTAATTTCTGCAATATTAACTCCCATTGGAGCAACAGCTAATTGTTTGGGAAGAAAATTCGCTAATTTATGTTTGACATCATTGAGAAGCAGTTGAAATATGACGATCGCAAAAGCAGCATTTTTCCACTTTTGTTCATGATTTGACCCGTACACTTCTAGAGTATGCCCGAGAAGAGTCATATTGTAAGTACAGCCTGTAAGAATTGAGTTAAATAAGGCTATACTGGCGGCATTGGCACAGGAATGAACGTGGATGTGCGACCAACCTTTTGTTTTTGTTAACCCTGCTAGTTTGCCAGCCACAAAAATCCATGCTAAGAGTCGCACCTTTTCAGATAAGGATGTGTCACTCGCTTTGGCAATAACTGCGAGGCACTGCCACCCTGCAGCGTGGCCAGCTTTGAGAACCTCTAGGAATGAGTTAATAAAATCTTTCGCAGCAAAGGGAAATAGATAAACAGTATTTTTTTGAGCTTCTTCTGCCCATACGTGAGAAGAGAGCGCTCTGGGGGGCGGGTGAGTTGATACTAAATCTGTTTCAATTCCAAGTTCTGCAATAAATTGTCGCTGCCGCCACAAAAAGATGTGTGTTTGTCCGGGAAATTGTGGAATAAAGTATCCAATTTTTGCCTTCATTTCTTACCTGCTTTCTCATTTTTAGCTCAACAAGATCGCTCTACTATCTCGATGCACTAACGCTTTTCTCACCGAGCATTTTTTCGTAAATCTCGACGATTTTTATGGCTTTGTTTTCCCACGCAAATTCTCTGGCTTTTTCGATCGCCTTAGCTGACATACTTTCCCGCAGACGATCATCTTCGACTAACAGCTTAATTTTACTTGTCAACTCCTGGGTGAGATACTCTCTAGAAATCGGCTCGATCTTAAAACCAGTTTCTTCATTCACGTATTCACCAATACCGCCGTTATTAGCCACTATGCAGGGGAGCCCGCAAGCCATAGCTTCCATTACCACTGCGCCGCCAAACTCTCGGATCGAAGGGAAACAAAAAATATCTGCTTTTCTGTAATAATCCAGAGTTTCTTGTTGATTAACCCATCCAGCAAAGCTGACTATTTCGCCTAAATTAAGCTCCTTCACTCGCTTTTCCAAGTTGTTTCTTTCTGAGCCGTCTCCTACTATGCTTAAGCGGATTTTACTTTGAATTTCCTGGTCTAATTTGCCAATAGACTCAATGACAATATCGGCGCATTTGTAAGGAACTAACCGACCCACAAAAAGCAGATTGATCTTGCCAACATCTTTATTAAGGATATTTTTCTGATTTAAAAATTCCTCGGAAATCCCATTTTCGTAGAATAAATCAATTCTTTGGTCAGGGATTGCAAACAAATCTTTTAGCATATTTAAAGTATATTTTGAACCTGCTAAGATTTTGTCGGCTTTTTGGTAAGTTTCTACATAACCTGGAATTAATGCTCTACCAACTGCTCTCAAAAAGTTAAATTGAGCAAATTCTTGTCTTGCCGTTTCTTGAAAACCTGGTGGAAAGGGAATGCCCCCATTCACCGGCCCTAGAATAAAAGGAGTCTGCTGGCATACACTGACTACCTTAAACGGATAGCGCGGCATCATGGGGGTAATTGCATGAACTATGTCATAATCTCCGTTGAGGATTTTTCCTTTGAATTTTTGATATACTTGTTGATTGAATTGCTCATAAATTGGGTAATTCAAGGCATGATAAATTGGCCAATTTACTCGCCCGGTTGCGGTAAGTTTTTCGACTATTTTATAATATTGCTTGGCTAACTTTCCTTCTTCAAGGTAGATGGTTTTTTCATATTCTGGGTGTTTTTCAAGGGCTGGTTTATTTCTAATATGCGTAACGAGTGTCGCATCAACTAAATTGTTTATTTTTTGAAAAAAATTGTATCCAACCAAAGGTACTGATGCCCAGTCAGGATTGCACTGTTCTACAATTAGTAAAACTTTTAATTTTTTATTACTCATTTGTTTGCTACTCAGGGGTGGACTTTCTGGGACGTTAGCTGTCATTCTAGCTGGCTGAATTAATAGAGTTGGTTGTTTTGTATTCGATTAGCTTGCTCTGCTGCCCCAGCAATCGGCGCTGGTGAAACTGGATTTGACCTTGTAGCTGGGGAAATTTGGCTAATACACATGACAAAGCGTAGATGGCTGCCTCTTTAGTTGTGAGATCCCGATGCTTTATATAATAGTTATAGGTGCGATAGGTTGCTAAGGGGTAGCCACTCAATAGTAACAAGCTCCAGCCTTTTGTCGGCCATGTCATTGCCAAGGCTAGCGCTGGCAAGACTAAGCCCCAAAACCAGGTGCTGCGGGTTTCTTTGACCCAATGGCGCTCTGGTTCGCTGCCGTGCATCCAGGAACCTTCGGCATAGGCGTGACCCGCTCTTTGAGCCCGCTTCCACCACTGAGCGAAACTGGTCATTTGCGCGTCGTGCAGGGTCATTTCTGCGTCTAAGCGAAGGATTTTCCAACCTTTTTGGCGCAGCCGCAAGCACAGTTCGGGTTCTTCGCCGGCTATTAGTGCGGGATTGAAACCTTCGACTTGCTGAAATGCTGTGGCGCGCATCATGGAGTCGCCACCGCAGGCTTTGGTTTCGCCGATGGGGGTATCCCACTCGATGTCGCACAATTGGTTGTAGATGCTTGCTTCGGGGTATCGTTCGCGCCTGCGCCCGCAGACTGCTGCTACGTCGGGTTTGGCTACGAGTTCGCTGTAGGCTCGATCGATCCATCCATCAACTACTTCGCAATCACCGTCCACAAATTGGACAAATTCGATGTCTGGTGATAGTTCCAGCAAGCGGGCAAAGCCTTCGTTTCTGGCGCGTGCTGCGGTAAACGGTATAGATAAGTCTAGTTCTACTGTATCGGCTCCGATCGATCGGGCTAACTCTAGGCTGCCGTCTGTTGAGCCGGAATCGACGTAGACGACGCGGGTAACTTTGTCTGTGGCCGAGACTAGGCACTGGCGGAGGCGCTGCCCTTCATTTCGTCCGATCGCCACTAATCCAATTTGTTTCAAGGTTTACCTCTTGAATTCGACTACTGAGTAGTTCGTTTTATATTTTAATAAAAGTCCAGCTAATTTCATAATTTTTCTGCGACTTCTAGAAATTATTTTTCAGACTTCCTGGGGTTTTTTTTCGATGATTTTTGCGGGAATTCCCACTGCGGTTGCACCTGGTGGCACGTCACAAATCACCACAGCATTAGCACCAATCAAAGCATGATCGCCGATCGTTACGGAGCGAATAATTTTCGCTCCTGCACCGATATCGACGTGGCCGCCGATTTTGACATCAGCAACAATTGTCACCTGTTGAAGAATCAGACAGTTAGGGCCAATGAAAGCACTGGGATGAATGACTATACCATTAGGATGAGGCAGCAGCAGTCCTCCTTGTATTTGGCAGTTTAAAGGGATGTCTGTTGCAGTTACCACGCTCCAAACTCGATGCTGGATCACGTTCCAACGGCATAAAATATATCCTGCAATTCCACCCTGCTTCTGCCACTTTTGATAGTGGCGGATAGATTTGAGCAGTTGGCGACTGGGTTCCCACCACTTGCTAAATTTTTCGCGGCTCCAGTCTGCTTCTGTAGCAGAAATGATTGACTCAACCATTGTTTGTGCAGTCTTTTAATGATGTAGACAATTGTGCCTATTTGTGTAATTTATCTTAAGAAGAATCTCTAACTTGACTAGGGAGATTGCTGGAATTGCGCTGCTGTTGGAGTGGATGTGTTGCCGTAGAAGTGCGACACTCGTAATTTTACGAGCTCGGGTTCAATTTCGGGGTCGAAGCTGCCCTCGCGGCTGTTAATCAAATCGGCCCAGGGCAGACTTTGAGTTTCGGCTTGCAATTTTTTCACTAAGTCTTCGACGCGGCCGATGGGTCTGGCGGGGACACCGGCAACTATATCGCCCTCGGCGACATCTTTGGTGACGACGGCACCGGCGGCGACGATCGCATTTGGGCCGATGGTGACGTTGCGAAGGATGATCGCATTGAAGCCGATAAATACGTTGTCGCGGATATCTATCTTGCCTACGGCCTCTAGTTTAACGTTGTAAGCCCGGTCAAGCATGGCGATCGAGCCATCGTGGCCGAGCAAGGTACAAGAGGAGAAGTGAACATTGTTGCCGATGCGGACGTAGGCGGGATCTCCAAAGACGGTATTGGGCCAGATGCTGCAATTTTCGCCGATCGCGTATAAGTTGCCGTGGCGGCGGAGAAATTCTGTGTATTCTTTGGAATCAGGGTTACAGAATTGGACGTAAAGACCAGGGAACTTGCCGTAACGCATGGCAAGATGGCGGATAATTTTTTGCAATGTTGATCTAAGCATTTTCCTGGTTTTTGGTAGATTGAAGAATCTTGGCGGGGATACCTACTGCTGTTTTGCCTGCGGGAATATCTGATAAAACTACAGCATTGGCACCGATATTTACGTCGTCTCCCAAGTTTACTTTTCCGAGGATTTTTGCACCAGCGCCGACGTTAACCCGATCGCCCAATTGAGGGGATTCTAGCGGTTTGTCCAAATAGCGGTTTCCCAACGTTACACCTTGGCGGATAATGCAGTCGTCGCCGATTTTACAATATCCGTGAATAATAATAGCGTTTTGATGTTCAATCACCACGCGACGACCGAGTTTCACAGTGTAAGGCAAGTCTATCCCGTAACTATTGCGGACTTTTCGGTAGAGCGATCGATAAATAATGCTCAAAGGCGCTCGCAGTAATTTCGGTTCTATTTGCATTCTCCAGACGCCAAAACGCTGCACTGCTACAGCGCGAAATCCGGGTTTTGTCCAATCCCGACCATGAGCAATCCAGTCTTCTTTAATTTGCTGCCACAGTCCCATGCCGGGGTCTTCTACTTGATTTTCACTGGTGATTAAGTTTTGCTCAGTTACCATAAGCTCTAATTCACACTATTTCTTGTTTACTCTATTGCTAGATGCCGACGATATTAAGGGTATATCAGGTTTTTGAGGAAGGAGCAATCCGGTTTTATCGATCGAGAATACTAATTTCTCGGCTGCATCATAAAATATTTTGCTTGCCTAGGTTAACCTGGTTTAGTTGGCTTTGACCGATTTACCAACTCCCTTTAAAAGTTTTTGGATTTTTCAATCTTACCCCCCTTAAAAAATACACTATTTAATACAAAATCCCTCAGCAATTGTGGTGGATCGCCATCGGGTTTGCCTTGAAGTACGCGGCGCACCCTCCAGGCTGCAAAACCCGAAGCCCAGGATACATCAGTTAATGCTGTGTAAACCAAGCCGTAATTTTTGATAAAGTACCTACGGCGGGAATCAAACCAATAGGTAGGCAGCCTCTTGGCGGGCTTTTTGGTGTCAGTGACGCCTGAGCTTTGGCCGACTAAGTGGACAACGCGACTTTCGGGTACGTACCAGCAACTCCAGCCAGCTTTGTTCGCTTGCAGACAAAAGTCCATTTCTTCGCAGTACATGAAATAAGCTTCATCCATCAAGCCAATTTTTTCAAATACTTCGCGACGGACGATCATGCTGGCTCCAGCTACCCAATCAGTTTGACAGGTTTCTTGGGAAATGGGAGGCGCTGCGGCCCAGTTGGCTAATAACTTGGATATGAAGCCTGTCCGCCAACCAAAATCTAGTTCGGTCAAGATGTTGTGAAACCGAAAAGCTGACTCCTGGGGCGTGCCGTCGGGGTCTTCCAAGCGGCTGCCGGCGATGCCAGCTTCGGGATGAGTGTCCATGAAATCTACTAGGGATTTTAAGGCACCGGGGCGAACTATGGTGTCTGGGTTGAGCAGCAGGAAGTAAGGGGGGGGATTGGTGGATTGGAGGGCGGGACGGATCAGGGCGTTGTTGCCGAAGGCAAATCCGCCGTTGCGGTCTAGGGGAACGAAGGATGCCCATTCGCTCCAGCCTTCTGAGGCGATCGCACTACTAATTTCTTCGACTGAGCGATCGCCTGAAGCATTGTCGCCAACTACAACTCGCATACCGGGCAGCGATTGAACTTCGCTAACTAGAGAGCGCAAGCAGTCAATTGTCAAACTAGAGGTTCGGTAGTTAACAATGACAACCAGCAGTGGATAGGGGTGATTGGACTCGCTGGCCTTCGACATAAGTACCGTTGTTTGTTTAACAACTTTTTAGCTCAAGTTGTACCGATCTGGCAAGCTGGAGCGATCGCTAATAGTATTTTTATTTGTTTGGGTGAGGGAGACTGTTTTTTCGGCCATATTTCGGAAGTATCGTCGATCTGGATCAAAGTCGATATTGCCTGTAGGCTTGACTTGCAGCTCGGTGCAGCAGTGAATGTCGGTAAACTAACCCCTTAGCGTCATCGGAATAGCCCCCACCAATCACGCAGGCAACAGGATAGCCGCCAGCCAAACACGCCATCAAAACTTGCATTTCCCGGCGAAATAAGCCCGTATCAGTTAAAGCTAATTTTCCCAGTTTGTCGCCCTGATGAGGGTCTACTCCAGCATCGTACAAAACTAAATCTGGCTTGACATTTGAAAGCAAATCTGGTAAGAATTTATCCAATGTTTGTAAATATTCGTCGTCCTCCATACCCACCGGCAAAGGTACATCTAAATCGCCCTTTTGTTTAGTGCCGGGAAAATTGACTTCGCAGTGCATCGAGAAAGTAAAAACGCTGCTATCATCTTGGAATATTACGGCAGTTCCGTCTCCTTGGTGGACATCTAAATCGACAATTAAAACTTTGCGAACTAAACCATTTTTTTGTAAGACGCGAGAGGCGATCGCCAAATCATTAAAAATACAAAAACCCGACCCAAAAGCAGGGAAGGCGTGATGAGTTCCGCCCGCAGTATTGCAAGCCAAACCATAGTCTAAAGCGAGCTTGGCAGTTAGTACAGTGCCTGCAACCGCAGTGCAAGTGCGATTAGCAAGGGCGCGACTCCAAGGCAGACCAATTCGCCGAGTCGCTTTGTTATCGAGCGTCCCGTTGCAGTAAGCTTGAACATAGGAGTGGTCGTGGACTAATTCAATCCATTCTTGAGGGGGAAGTTCGGGAGCGTGAAATTGCGATTCATCTGCTACCCCGTCCGCGAGCAGCATCTGGTAAAGCATCCGAAACTTTGCCATCGGGAAGCGGTGATCCGGTGGCAGAGGTGCAACGTAATCTTCGTGGTAAATAATTGGTAAGTCCATTAAAATTATTGTATAACGAATGAATCTCCAATTGAAAGCCTGCACTCTCAAATTTAAATTCGCTGGAGAACCTGTATATGCAACAACTAAAAACAGTCTGGCAGTCCGGCAGCAGCCACCCCGAAAATGCTGACAATCTCCATAATATCAGTGAGTGGTGGGGAAACCTCAACGGTAAAGATATTAGCTGGGTAGAGCGACTGATTCCGCAAATCGGCGGTCTGAGCGAAATTCACTGGCACCCCCAGCGTTTTGACGAAACATTTGTGATAGTCAATCCCGAAATTCGGGAGGAAACTCTCTATTGGTACAAACCCGATTCTCCTGTCCAACGTAACAACACTGTTGACAAACTAGAACTTGACAACTTGCAACAGCAATTGTACATCTATCCTCAGTTGGAAGCGGAACTGGTAATTCGCGTAGGAATTCCCGAAGTTAAATATCAAACACTTGAATTAAACAATCCCGAAATCGCATTGGGCGAAGATAATATGCTGCTGCTGTGGGAATCTGACCAAGAACTAGAAATTAAAATTTACTTTAGCAAGGAAAATATTGCTAAACTTAAGGAATTGCTGGCATAAAAAAGACCGAGAAAATAGTTTATATCGTAGGCTTTGGGTGCGGGTGGATGGATCTATAGCAATCCTTGCAGGAGTCGTAAATTTTTTACCCTACCCCAACCCTCCCCGAACCCGCTCTGAGGGAGTAAGAAATCAACAAATGATTGAGGATTGCTATATGCTCTTAGTTACCTATAAATATCTTAAGACTGATGGACGGGTGCGTCAAAACCGAGGTTTTTCACAGCCAGACTTTGTTGCAGCGACAAGAGTAAAAAAAAACGGTTTCTTCGCCTCGCGGTATGTCCAGGTGTGTATCTCTGCTAAAACCCTTTGAATGTGGCAACAGAATATCCAGAAACTTGCGTTATCTTCCTGGGACTTTTAATGCTAAAGTCAAGCAAAAAACTGTTTTGGGCGCATCAACCGGGTTGTACGAAAATACTTTGTCCTAGCCCTTGAACAAAGTTAAAAAACCCGGTTGCTTTGGTCTGGAGTGCCTAAGCGAGGATTGTTTTTATGCAAAGTTAATTGGGACATCAAATAAGGGGATTTGTTTCGGCAATAAGATATGGTTAAATACGGTTAATTTGAGGGGAAACATTAAGACAAGCAACCAATAAGTTTAAAAAATAGAAGGTGCGTTAGTTGATGGGCTAATATCTAAAATTAATCCTCTATTTGCTGAGTTTTAAAAGGTTTAATAAATAATTATGATCGGAAGGAATCGCTAAATTTATTAAATCATCAATCTGCTGCTAGCACTAAAAAATTCACAATGATCCGAAAAAAAATGATATTTGACAAAGAAAATATTCACATTTTAATTATTGATGCTCAGCCCCACAACCTGCGTTTTATATCAAACATATTGACGAAAGAAGGGTATAAAGTTCAGCGGGCGATTTCGGGAGAAATGGCGGTTAATGCTAATTTAACCGTTCTCCCCGACTTGATTTTGCTAGATATTGCCATGCCCAAAATGAACGGCTATGAAGTCTGCGAAAGACTGAAAGCTAATGAAAAGACTCGGGAAATTCCGGTGATTTTCTTGAGCGTTTTTAATGAAACCTTTCACAAAGTCAAAGCTTTTGAAATCGGCGGTGTTGACTACATTACTAAGCCTTTTCAAGTGGAAGAATTTTTAGTGCGGATCGAAAGTCAATTGACTATACAACAGCTATCAAAACAATTAAAACAGCAGAATGCCCAACTGCAACAAGAGGTAGAATTTCGCAAGCAGACAGAAAAATCACTCCGGGAAAGCAAGGCGCGGTTGCAGAAATTGGCGGTCAATATACCGGGAGTTCTTTATCAATTCATTAACAAGCCAGATGGAAGTTTCAAATTTGAATATATTAGTTATGCTTGTAGGGAGATTTACGAATTAGAGAGTGAGGAAATATTAAAAAATCCAGACTTGTGCTTCGATCAAAATCATCCAGATGACCAAGAATATCTGGTAAAAAAAATTGCTACTAGCGCCCAAACATTAGAACCTTTTGCTCTGGAATGGCGGATTGTTACGCCGTCGGGTAAACTCAAATGGCTGCAATCTAATTCTCGGCCTGAAATGCGCGATAATGGCGATATTGTTTGGTATGGCGTACTTTTTGATATCAGCGATCGCAAGCAAGCAGAAATAGAAATGGCTGGAGCTAAAGCTGCTTTAGAAAGGCAAGTTCAGCGAGAATTGCTGATAGCAAAAATAACTCAAGAAATTCGCTCAAGCTTGCAGCCAGAACAAATATTTCAAATAGCTGCAACTCAAATCGGTCTGGCATTCTGCGTCAATCGCTGTTTGATTCATACTTACGTTACTACTCCCCAAGTCGATCTTCCTCTGACCGCAGAGTATGTCGAACCCGAGTGCGAATCTATTCGGAACGTACTCGTTCCAATTTGGGGCAATCCTCACGTCGTACAAATGATGATACAAGATGTGGCGATCGCCTCCAACAATGTTTATGCAGACCCTCTGTTGCAAGCTGTTCAACCGATTTGCCAGAAGGTTGGGTTAAAATCAATGCTGGCAATTCGCACTTCCTACCAAGGTAGGGCAAATGGCGCTATTGGCTTGCATCAGTGCGATCGCTACCGGGAATGGACGAAAGATGAAATCGACTTGTTAGAAGCTGTGGCGGCTCAAGTAGGGATTGCGATCGCTCAAGCTAAACTGATTGAGCGAGAAAAAAACCGAGTCGGGCAGCTCGATCGGCAAAATAAACAGTTGCAAGCAGAAATTCGCACCCGCGTCCGCGCCGAGCAAGCTCTGCAAGAATCCGAAGCAGAATTGCGGGCGATTTTTGCGGCGATGACTGACATAGTTTTAGTGAGAAATGCCGAAGGGCGCTGCATCAAAATCGCCCCGACAGCAGCGGCGAATTTGGTGAAACCTGCAAGCGAAATGATTAACAGAACCGCCCACGAAGTTTTGCCGGAACCTATGGCAGATTTGGTCTTAAATGCCATCCAACAAGTTCTCAAAACGAAGCAAAGCATCAATGTTGAATATAGCTATACAGTCGGAGAGCGGGAAGTTTGGCTAGACGCTAAAGTTTCTGTGCTTTCGCAAGACTCAGTGATTGTGGTAGCGCGAGATATTAGCGATCGCAAACAAACAGAATCTGCACTCAGAGAAAGCCAGCACTTCATTCAGGCGATCGCCGATTCCAATCCCAACCTATTGTACGTTTACGATTTAATGGAACAGCGGAATGTCTACAGCAACCGCCAAATTGCTACGATGCTGGGCTACAACTCCCAAGAAATACAAGATATGGGTACAGAAATGATGCCAACGTTGCTCAAACCCGACGATTGGCCAGACGTTCTTGAAGGCGTCCGAAAAGTGGAGCAAGCCAAAGACGGCGATGTCATTGAATGTCAATACCGAATGAAACACAAAAACGGTGAATGGCGGTGGATGCACAGTTGGGATACCGTATTTCTCAGAACAACTGACGGTAAACCCAAACAAGTTCTCGGCACGGCTAATGACATCACAGACCGCAAATTAGCGGAAGAAAAACTGCTAGCATCGCAGCAAAGAATCTCGTTTTTATTGCAGCAAATGCCCATCGCAGTTATCGAGTTCAACCTCTCTTTAGAAATTATCACTTGGAATCCGGCTGCGGAACATATTTTTGGCTACAGTCAACAAGAAGTTATCGGCAAGAATGCCCCGGATTTTATCTTGCCGTCAAGCTGCATCCAGCCAGCAGATCAAATTTTAAATAACCACATAAATGCCAACTTCAGCGGCAGTTGCAGCACGAACCAAACGATCACAAAAAATGGCAAAATTATCGTCTGCGAGTGGTATAATACTGCGCTAATTGACGAGAACGGCAAAGCGATCGGCATCGCTTTAATGGCTGTAGATATTACCGAACGTCAGCAAGCAGAAACCGAACTGCAAGAAAGTGCTTTGCGACAAAGAGCGATCGCCCGGATCATTGAAAGAATGCGCCAGACACTAGATATCAGAGATATTTTTCACGCCACAACCCGAGAACTGCGCCAAACCATGAAGTGCGATCGAGTCGCCATTTACCGTTTAAATCCTGACTGGAGCGGCGAATTTGTAGCCGAATCCGTTGACAGCAAATGGGTTTCTTTCATCCAAGTACAGGAGATAGATTCTAACTTCACAGAAGGCGCTTTAGACAGCGAAGTTTGCCGCGTCCAAAAAATCGCTAGCACCTCACAAGAAGTACGCGATACCTATTTGCAAGAAACCGAAGGCGGAGCCTTCAGCCGAGGTACAAATTACCTTTGTGTCCAAGACATTTACAAGCAAGGCTTCGATAATTGTTACATTCAATTGCTAGAAAGATTTCAAGCCAAATCCTACATTACCGTCCCCATCTTCTGCGGCGAACAGCTCTGGGGACTTCTAGCATCCTATCAAAATTCAGCTCCCCGCCAGTGGAGCGAAGCTGAAATCAACGTTGCAGTTCATGTCGGCACTCAGCTAGGAGTAGCATTGCAGCAAGCAGAATTGCTCGCCCGCACTCAAAGGCAGTCAATGGAACTACTGAAATCAAAAGAAAACGCCGAAGTTGCCAACCGCGCTAAAAGCCAATTTCTCGCTTCCATGAGCCACGAACTCCGCACGCCTCTCAACGCCATTCTCGGTTTTTCCCAAGTCATGGCTCGCAACAGTTCCATCACTCAAGAACAAAAAGAATACATAGAAATTATCAACCGCAGCGGCGAACATTTACTGGAACTGATCAATGATGTTTTGTCAATGTCCAAAATAGAAGCAGGTCAAATTACCATCAATGAAAGCCGCTTTAAGCTCGAAAATATGCTCAACAGCATCAAAGAAATGCTGCAACTAAAAGCCAATTCAAAAGGCTTGCACCTGAGCTTTGAAAATATCGGCGATTTGCCGCAGTACATTCAAACAGACGAATCGAAATTGCGACAAGTTTTAATTAACCTGCTGGGCAATGCGATTAAATTTACTCAACGCGGAACCGTTACTTTGTGCGTTAGCAGCCAAGTAGAAAATAACGCCGCAGGACAAGAAGAAGCCCAATTGCATTTTGAAATTGCCGACACGGGCCCCGGCATTTCTCCATCTGAACTTCTTACATTATTCCAGCCATTCGTGCAAACCGAAACAGGTCGTAAATCTATGCAGGGAACCGGGCTAGGATTGCCGATTAGCCAACAGTTTGTTAAGATTATGGGAGGTGATATTGCTGTTGAAAGTCAACTCGATCGAGGCACAACTTTCACCTTTAATATCCAGGTTAACTTAGTAACAGAAAGTGACGAACAAGAAAAATCTGCGTTTAAACAAGTTATTGCTTTAGAAGCCGGACAGCAAACTTATCGGATATTAGTAGTTGAAGATGTAGCGGAAAATCGTCAACTGCTGCTTAAGCTGCTCGCACCGCTGGGATTTGAAGTCCGCGAAGCAACTAACGGTAAAGAAGGAGTTGCTTTGCAGTCTACTTGGAAGCCGCACCTGATTTTGATGGATATGCTGATGCCAGTGATGGACGGCTACGAAGCTACAAAACAGATCAAGCAAACTCCAGAAGGTAGAGAAATAATAATTATTGCCCTGACTGCGAGTGCTTTTGACGAGCAGCGAAAAATAATTTTGTCTGCTGGTTGTGACGATTTGATCTGTAAACCGTTTCGGGAAGAGGTACTATTTGAAAAGATAGCGCATCACCTGAACCTGCGTTATATTTATGAGGAAGAAAACTCATCTACTTCTGGTTGTACACCGACACTGCTTCAAAGTTTGACCACCGAGGATTTGAGTGTAATGTCCACAGACTGGGTGGTCGAGTTGCACCGGGCAGCACTTTGTGTTGACGACAACCGCATCCTCGAACTGATCAAGGAAATTCCCGAAACTGAGGCAAATCTCGCTAACGCTTTAACAGATTTAGTCGATAATTTTCGGATAGATATCATTATTGATTTAACTCAATTATATTATGATGAACGACCATCCATTACCAGCGACTCCTAGAAACATTCTGATCGTTGACGATATGCCCGACAACTTGCGACTTTTATCCATTATGCTGGGTTCCCACGGGTATCAAGTCAGGAAGGCTATTAACGGACAATTGGCTCTGCAAGCGGCACAAATATCTCCTCCCGATCTAATTTTACTAGATATTAATATGCCGAAAATGAACGGCTATGAAGTTTGTGAGAAGTTAAAGTTAAGTGAAAAAACTAAAGATATTCCGGTAATTTTTATTAGTGCGCTAGATGATGTGATGGAAAAAGTTAAGGCTTTTCAAGTAGGAGGAGTAGATTATATTACTAAGCCGTTTCAAGTAGAAGAAGTCTTGGCCCGCGTGGAAAGCCAACTTTCCCTGCGTTCGCTGCAATCTAAACTGCAACAGCAAGCCAGAGAATTGCACGATCGCAATTCTAGATTGCAGGAAGAAATCGCAGAACGGCAGCGGGCTGAAGAATCAATCCGATTTTTGCTGGAAACTACGCGGGCGATCGGCGAAGCTGCGGACTTTCACTCAGCTTTAGAAGCAATTCTGCACCAAGTTGGCGAAACAATCGGATGGGATGTCGGAGAAGCTTGGATTCCCGATGCAGAAGGAACTGTCCTGCAATCTGCCCGGGGCTGGTATGCAAGCAACCCGAGGATGGAATCGTTCCGCACCCAAAGCCAACAACTGACATTTGCCCGGAATATAGGGCTGCCGGGACGAGTTTGGGCATCCAAGCAACCGGAATGGGTAGAAGATATTTCCCGGGGCTACCCGCATTTTTTCCGAAGTCAAATAGCACTAGAGCTCGGATTTAAAGCGGGTTTTGGCGTGCCGATTTTGGTAGGCGATGAAGTATTGGCAGTCCTAGTGTTCTTTAAAATTTCGTCTGGTGGGAAAGACGCACGATTTATAGACGTTTTTAATGCAGTCGGCACTCAATTAGGTTCTTTGATTCAGCGGAAACAAGCAGAAGAATTGCTGCGTATTGCCCAAGAAAAATATCACAGCATTGTAGAAAATGCGATGGAAGGCATTTTTCAAAGCACGCCTTCAGGAGGCTATCTCAGCGCTAATCCAGCTTTGGCAAAATTGTACGGTTACGACTCGCCAGAAGAACTGATGTCCGACATTAAAAATATTGCTCAGCAACTGTACGTTGACCCGGAACGCCGCCTCGAATTCGTGGCTGCTATGGATACTGAAAATGCCGTTTCGGGATTTGAATCTATGGTATGTCGCAAAGACGGGCGCCGGATTTGGGTGTCAGAAAATGTTCGGGCTGTTCGAGATTCAAAAGGTGAGCTGCTCTACTATGAGGGTACTGTTTCTGACATTACAGAGCGCAAATTAGCGCAAGAAGCGCTAAAAGTTCAACAAGAACAAAGCGAGAAGTTGCTGTTAAATATTTTACCCAAACCAATCGCAGAACGCTTGAAGGCAGAGCAAAGTACAATTGCCGACAGTTTTGCCCAAGTAAGTGTTTTATTTGCTGATATTGTTGGCTTTACTGAGTTGTCTGCTCGAATGTCTCCCACCGAGTTGGTAAAGCGCTTGAATGTGATTTTTTCGCACTTCGACCAGTTAGCTGAAAAGTACGGTGTGGAGAAAATTAAGACTATTGGCGATGCTTACATGGTAGTCGGGGGATTGCCTACGCCGAGACATGACCATGCCGAGGCGATCGCCCAAATGGCCTTGGGAATGCAGGCAAAAATAGCAAAGTTGTGCGCCGAGACAGGGGAAAAACTGGCAATTCGCGTCGGCATCAATTCCGGGCCTGTGGTTGCGGGAGTAATTGGTGTGAGCAAGTTTACCTATGATTTGTGGGGAGATACGGTGAATGTGGCGGCGAGGATGGAGGGTACGGGTTTTGCCGGCAGAATTCAAGTTACTGATGTTACTTACGAGCTTTTAAAAGATAAGTATTTGTTTGAGAGGCGAGGCGTGATTCCAGTAAAAGGTAAGGGGGATATGATGACTTATTGGTTGCTAGAAAAAAGGTAAAAATTGGGAATTGGGAATTGGGAATTGGGAATTGGGAATTGGGAATTGGTAATTGGTAATTGGGAATTGATGTCAACTTAAGAGTAAAACCCTTGATATATCTCGCTTTTACCAGAGTCTCGATCCCCCTAAATCCCCCTTAAAAAGGGGGACTTTGATGGCGTTCTTGTTTCTTGTCCCCCCCTTTTTAAGGGGGGCTAGGGGGGATCTCGCAAGAGGATCGTCAAACAGTATATCCGTACTACATAAGACTTTAAGTTGACACCAATGGTAATGGGGTATTGGGAATTGGTCATTGGTCATGGGGAATAATGTTCTTGTGGGGATGGGCTTCTAGCCTGTCCCGGAACAGGATGGTGCTGCTATGATCAAATAAGTTAACGAAAATTTACATTAAGAGCCGTGACAGCACAACAGCTAGTATCTGCAACGAGTTTTGAAAAGCTAATTTGGACTTGGAAAGGTCACAAAATCCAATATACCGTCCAAGGAACCGGCCGCCCTCTGATCTTGATTCACGGATTTGGCGCTTCGATCGGACATTGGCGGCAAAATATCCCCGTACTCGCAGCCGGCGGCTATCGCGTATTTGCGCTGGACTTGCTGGGATTCGGTGCTTCCGCCAAACCCGCCCTCGATTACACTCTGGAATTGTGGGAAGAATTGCTGACTGATTTCTGGGCGGATTTGGTACAGGAACCGGCGGTATTTGTCGGAAATTCGATCGGCGCTTTGCTGAGTTTGATGGTAGTCGCCAACCATCCAGAAATATCAGCCGGCGGTGTGTTAATCAACTGTGCTGGCGGACTCAACCACCGGCCGGACGAATTGAATTTCCCGCTGCGAGTAGTGATGGGGACTTTTACTAAATTAGTTCGATCGCCCCTGATCGGCCCGTTTGTCTTCAACAACATCCGCCAAAAACACCGCATCCGCAACACCCTGCGCCAAGTCTACGGGAACCGCGAAGCCATCACCGACGAACTCGTAGAACTCCTGCACGCCCCCTCCTGCGAGCCCGGAGCTCAACAGGTGTTTGCCTCGATTCTCACGGCCCCAGCAGGCCCTCAACCCTCAGAATTGCTGCCCAAAGTCGATCGTCCGTTATTGGTACTTTGGGGCGCAGACGACCCCTGGACGCCGATCGCTGGCAGCCAGATTTATCAACAATTGGCCGCCAATGATAAACCAGTGAAATTTGTTTCAATTCCCAACACAGGCCACTGTCCCCACGACGAGCGGCCGAGTGAAGTCAACGCTCTGATTTTGGACTGGCTGCTGGAATTGAAGTAAAATTTTTTCTGCTGAATCCAATCGCGGGCGATCGGCCAAAACCCTTGCAGTGCAAAAGTTTTGCCTCGCTTCACCGCACCGACACCCCGGCAGCAGCCGACTCGAAAAACAATTTTTGGAAAAAGTATTGACACAATTTACTGAGTCAGCTATATTGATGGACGTGTGAGGAGCGAACCAGAAGAAGCACCGAGACGAAACACGGCCAGTCGTCGGTGCTTTTTCTGTTGAAACCCATTTTTTAAATCGGAATTATAACTGTAGATAAGACGGCGGTTGAAACCGCGCCTACACAAACGATGTCCGCGCAACGCGAGACTGAAGAGAATAACATAATTTTCACCGCCTTTGTCTTCAACCCGCTTGGAGTGGGTTTTCCTTTTATAATAGACGCGGTTTCAACCGCCCAGTCTTCTTCGGAGCGAGCGAGACGCTCGCATTCCGAAAATTATTATTGCTAGAAATATTAGCTCGCGCCCAAAACAAATTGTTCGATCGCAGCCGCCACCCCATCTTCCTCCACATCCGGCGCCACCCAATCAGCAGCAGCCTTCACCCCATCAGGAGCATTGCCCATTGCCACGCCCACACCCGCGTAGGCAATCATTTCTACATCATTAAAATTGTCACCGATCGCCATCACATTCGCCGCCTGCAAACCCAAAAGTTCCTCCGCTAAATACTGCACCGCATCTCCCTTATTCGCCAAAGGATGCGTAGCTTCAAAAAAAGTAGCAACGGATCGAGTCAAATAAAGCTCCGCAGGCGTGTAGCGCTGCCGCATACTGCTGAGCAAGCCGTCGAGTACCCCCGGATTCTCGCACAAAGCCAAAACTTTCGTCGGTTCCCCCGGAAGATCTCGCCGCAAATCTTTAATCACAATTGGTTCAATGCCCGATCGTTCGGCATAAATTCGGGTAGCTGCGGTAATTTCCGGGACATAAAGTTGGTCGTCAATGTAGAAATTGATCGAAAGCAGCGATCGCAAATGCGGTTCTTCAAAATGGTCTAACAGTTGCAGAGCAGTTTGTTTCGACAGCGGCAAGTGCCGCAGCCGTTTTTGAGTAGCGTGATCTTGAATCCATGCCCCCTGGTAGCAAATCAGTGGCAATGTTGAGCCGATGTCGCGGTGAAAACGCAAAGCTGAGCGGTACATCCTGCCCGTAGCGACGGCCACTTTCACTCCCCGCGACTCGGCAGCCAAAATTGCCTGCTTGACTGGTTCTCGGATGGTATTTGACAAACCTGCGATCGTGCCGTCTATATCCACTACCAGCAATTGAATGTCTGCGGTGCCAAAAGCGCGATCGGTCGCCTTAGCTGGATTTGAGGCAGTTATATTCTGCATGATTGTTTTTAGATTTTAGCTGTTGAGTTGCACGCACCAGTTTATTTTGGCACTAGCGCGATAGCAAAGTGCGACTTCTGATTTTTTGAAGACTAAAATATAGATAACTAAATAAGCGACAAAAAAAGTATCCAGGAGAACTCTTTAGGGATGGATTTAGCTAAGCTATATAATATAGCAATCCTTGCAGGAGTCGTAAACTTTTTACCCCACCCCAACCCTCCCCTTATCAAGGGGAGGGAGTAAGAAATTCACAAATGATTTAGGATTGCTATAGTAGCCAGTTTACTGCCGTAAAAACCGCACTCGACCGGCGATGTGTATTTCCACTTACTTAATAATACTTGTGGTAAAAAAGAATGTAACTGTAGGTCAGAGCCAAAGCCTTATGTCATCAATCCTTCCCAATCTAACATTTAAAATTGTATAACCTGATATTTCAAATTACCCCCAAATATCATGCTTTCTATCCCTGGATACCACATTGACGAAGAACTTTATACAAACCCTCACACAGTTATTTATCGAGGGATGCAGCTTGAGGAACAAAAACCCGTTATCCTCAAAACTCTCACGCCGCCATACCCTAACCCAGCGCAAATATCCCAACTGCTGCACGAATCCGAAATTCTTAAAAATTTGAATTTCCCCGGAATAGTCAAGCTTTACAAAATAGAAACATACAATCACTTTCCGGTTTTAGTTTTAGAAGATTTTGGTGGTATTTCCCTAAAAGACTTTCTCAGCAACAACCAGCTAGAGTTACAACAATTTCTGCATATTGGCATCAAACTAGCAGAAACTCTTGGGCAACTCCACGAACACCACATCATCCATAAGGATATTAAACCCAGCAATATTATTGTCAATATCGAGACAGGAGATGTCAAGATTGCTGATTTTGCGATCGCCTCCCTACTACCGGGCGAAAACCCCGCCCCCAGCCATCCCCATTTACTCGAAGGCACTCTCGCCTATATGTCTCCTGAACAAACGGGACGCATGAATCGGGCGATCGACTACCGCACCGATTTTTATTCTTTAGGCGTCACCTTTTATGAAATGCTTTGTGGCGAATTGCCTTTTAAGGCGATCGATCCCATGGAATTAGTACACTGCCATATTGCCAAAACGCCAGTTTCTCCTTGTGAAAACAGAAAGCAAAAAGTAGAAAGCAGAAGCATCGAAGGCAGAATCAATCAAGTAGGAACCAAGGAGATTCCTCAAGTCGTTTCCGATATCGTCATAAAACTCTTAGCAAAAACAGCCGAAGACAGGTATCAAAGTGCTTTCGGACTTTTGTACGACTTGGAAAATTGTCTCGATCAACTGCAAACTACAGGCGAAATTTCCCACATAACCCTCGGCGAGCAAGATCAGTCAAGTCACCTGCAAATTTCCCAAAAATTTTACGGGCGAGAAGCAGAAGTTAATATGCTTCTGAGTATCTTCCAGCGGATGAGGCGAGGCAATACAGAAATCGTGCTAATTTATGGTTGTGCAGGTGTGGGAAAATCTTCGTTAGTATATGAAGTTTACAAGCCGATTCGGCTGGGAAACGGGTATTTTATTAACAGCAAATTTGAGCAATTTAAGCGCGATATTCCATACGCTTTTTTGCTCCAAGCTTTTCAAGATTTGTTGCGACAAATTTTCACCGAAAATGCCGCAGAAATCCATGTTTGGAAAGACAAAATTTTAAAAGCACTCGGCGGCAACTGCCAAGTAATTATTGAAGCTATTCCCGAATTAGAACTGATTGTTGGGCCGCAGCCCCCCGTCCCAGATTTAGGAGCAAATGAATCTCAAAATCGCTTTAATTTAGTATTTCAAAACTTCATCCGCGTCTTTGCTCAAAAAGAACACCCCCTAGTAATTTTCCTGGACGACTTGCAGTGGGTCGATTCAGCATCTCTCAAGTTAATAGAACTGCTAGCAACTGACCTGGGAACTCAATATTTATTAATAATTGGAGCTTATAGAGAGCAAGAAGTAGATGCAAATCATCCTCTAACACTGACCGCCGAAGCAATTAAAAAAGCAGGCGGCACTGTAAGGGCGATCGCCCTTTCGCCTTTAGATATAAGCAGCGTCAACCAATTCATTGCCGATACTTTGAACTGCGCCCCCGAAAAATCGCTAAGTTTAGCAGAATTGCTGTTGCGAAAAACCGCTGGAAATCCATTCTTTTTAACTCAACTAATAAAATTTCTTTACTCAAAAAACTTAATTCAATTTAAACTTTCACCCTCGAATAATTTGGTCAAGCTAGCTGAACCTAACCTGTCGGGCTTAGCGCAACCAATCTTAGAACAAATTGTGAAAAAATGCCCTATCATAGGCGAGTGGCAGTGGGAGATTGAACAAATACAAGAAATGGGAATAACTGACAATGTTGTAGAATTAATGATAGATAACATTCAGAAACTTTCAGAGAATACCCAGGAACTGCTTAAATTAGCCGCTTGTATCGGGAACAAATTTGATTTAAAAACTCTCTCGACAATCGCCGAAAAACCTCTGGCGTCCGCAGCAACAGACCTCGGTGAGGCACTTCAGTCCGGTCTAATTTTGCTCGTGAATAACGCCTACAAAATTCCGATCGCACTAGCAGCAAGCACAGAAGTAACAGACACAATATCTAGAGACTTTATCGATAAATTTTCCCTACCAGTGGCTGATGCTTTGAGCGCAACTTACAAATTTTTGCATGAGCGAGTGCAGCAAGCAGCTTATGCTTTAATATCCGATTATCAAAAACAAGAAATCCATCTAAAAATAGGCAATTTTTTACTAAAAAATGCACCGCCAGAGCAATTAGAAGAGCATATTTTTGATACCGTAAACCAACTAAATTCTGCCAAAAAAATCATCAGCAGCCAATTAGAACAATTTCAATTATGCCAATTAAATTTAATTGCAGGCCGCAAAGCAAAAGCAAGTGCAGCTTATGAACTTGCCCTGAAATATTTAACCGCAGGTATTGAACTGCTGCCCCCCGAAAGTTGGCAAACTGACTACGACTTGACTCTTGCACTCTACGAGTCAGCAGCAGAAGCTGCTTACCTCAATACCGACTTTGAGCCAATGGAAAAATGGGCGAGAATTGTCCTGCAACACGCAAAAAATGAACTAGACAAAATCAAAGTGTTTGAAATCAGAATCATAGCTTGTGCGATGCAAGCCAAACTCCAAGAATCGGTAAAAATTGGTCGCGAAGCACTAAAAATGTTAGGAATAAACTTTCCCGAATCACCGATTCCCCTCCACATTCAGCAAGCACTGGCTAAAACCGCAGCTTATTTAACCGAAAATAAAATAGAAGATTTAATTAACTTGCCAATTATGACAAATCCGCACAAATTAGCAACTATGCGCGTGCTTTCCAGTATGTTTTCAGCTACATTTATAGTTGAACCTATGCTGCTGCCACTAATTGTGTGCGAGCAAGTTAATTTATCTATTAATTACGGAAATTCTACTTTTTCTGCCTTCGGCTATGCTAATTATGGTGCAATTTTAAAAGGAATAGTTAGAGATATTGAATCTGGCGATCGCCTTGGTCAATTAGCTTTAAATTTGAGCGATAGATTAAATGCGTTAGAATTCAAAAGCAAAACGCTTAATTTAGTAGCATTCATTTTGATGAACGGCAAGCATCACGTTAAAGACTCTTTGCCGCTATTAGAGGACGCCTATCAAAGCGCGCTAGAAAATGGGGATTTAGAATGTGTCGGATATGCAGCCGTAAATATTTGTCAGTCTTTGTATTTCATCGGTCAAGAATTGCCACAACTGGAACGGAGAATGGTAAGTTACAACCATTTGTTGTTTCAACTTAAGCAAGAAACTGTATTGACTTGGAATCAAATATATCGGCACACTATTTTGCAATTGATGGGAAAATTGGAAAGTCCACACCTTGTGTTAGGTGAAGCATACAGCGAAGAAAAATTGTTGTCGCTGCTGTTAAAAGCTAACGATCGGGTGGGACTACAGCACTTTTATTTGCAAAAATTAATACTAGCGTATTTATTTGGAGATACCGCTACAGCGCTAGAAAATGCGGCGCAAGCCGAAGAATATTTAGACGGAGTTGCAGGCTTTATTAATGTTTCTGAATACCAGTTTTACGATTCTCTAGCCCGCCTAGCAGCCTATCCATCTGCCACAAATGAGGAACAAGAAGAGCATATTTTTTACGCTGTCAGTAACCGGAGAAAACTGCAACAAAAAGCGCTTTCTGCGCCCATGAATCTTCAGCATAAATGCGACTTACTTACAGCAGAAAAAGCGCGTGTTTTGGGCAATGTTGTGAGAGCAATGGAATATTACGATCGCGCAATTGAAGGAGCCCAAGAAAACGGATACATACAAGTACAAGCACTAGCAGCAGAATTGGCAGGAGCATTTTATCTATCCATAGGACGAGAAAAAAATTCTAAAACTTACTTGACAGAAGCGCGTTATTGCTATCAGCGATGGGGAGCAACAGCCAAAGCAGCGCATTTAGAATCAAAATACTCGCACTTGCTAGCTTCAGGCTCGATTTCAACTAATATTGAAACTCACAAATCTACCAGCAGCGCTTCCACTACCAACGACAGTGCAGGCGTGCTAGACTTGACCACAGCAGTTAAAGCATCGCAAACCTTAGCCGGCGAAATAGTTATAGACAAACTGCTGGCAAAAATGATGAAAATTGTTATTGAAAATGCCGGGGGGCAAAGAGGGTTTTTAATACTAGAAAAAGAGGGTCAATGGGTGATTGAAGCATCAGGATCTGTAGATGTCGATCGCGTTGCTGTCATGCAATCAATTCCGATAGATTTTGTGGCCGACGATCAAGAAGTAACTTTGCTGGCAGTTGCAGTTGTGAATTACGTCGCCCGCACCCAGGAAAGTATAGTTTTAAACGATGCCAGCAGCGAAGGACAATTTACTCGCACACCCTATATAATGGCAGTTCAACCTAAATCAATTCTTTGCACTCCGTTAATTAATCAAGGCCAACTCACTGGCATTCTATATTTAGAAAACAACCTGACTACAGGCGCTTTTACACCAGACAGGTTAGAAATATTAAAACTGCTGTCTTCTCAAATTTCTATCTCCATCGAAAACGCCCAACTTTACGACAATTTGCACCAATTCAATCAGAATCTCGAAAATTTAGTACAGCAGCGTACCTCCGAGCTCTCCCAAACTTTAGAAGACTTAAAATCAGCTCAAAATAAACTGGTAGAATCGGAAAAAATGGCTGCCCTCGGAGGGTTGGTTGCAGGTGTTGCCCACGAAATCAATACTCCCATCGGCATCGGCATCACCGCCGCCTCTCTGCTTGCTGAAAAAGCCACAAAGTTTTTTGATGTTTACAGTAACGGCCAAATAAAACGTTCCGAGTTAGAAAAGTTTCTGGATACCGCCATGCAAAGCAGTAATATGATCTTATCTAACCTCACGCGGGCAGCCGACTTAATTCACAGTTTTAAAGAAGTAGCTGTGGATCAGTCGAGCGAGTTAAAACGCACGTTTAATGTTAAAAACTATCTAGAGGAAATTTTGACATCCTTAACAGCCAAACTAAAAAGAACTAAGCACAAAATAGAGATTAAGTGTGATGAAAATATTGTAGTGGACAGTTACCCCGGCGTAGTGTGTCAAATTGTGACAAATCTGGTGTTGAATTCCCTAATTCACGCCTACGATGGAGAAGACGAAGGAGTTCTGGCTTTTGATTTCAAACTAGAGGGCGATCGGCTAATATTTGAATATGCCGATAATGGTAAAGGAATTGACCCAGAAAATCTCAGTAAAATTTTTGAACCGTTTTTTACCACCAAAAGAGGTCAGGGAGGCACGGGATTGGGACTGCACATTATTTATAACCTTGTTACTCAAAAACTAAAAGGCACAATTAGCTGCACAAGTCAAGTAAATAAAGGCACAAGATTTATGATTGAATTTCCCGCTAAAATGAGCAATTAGTTATTAGACCGCCAACATGGATATAAGTTTTATATAGGAGAACGATATATGTCAGAAGCTAGTAAAAACCTGTTGGCTGCAGGCGATGACGAATTAATCGCGGCGGGGGACGATGAATTAATATTTGCCGAGGAAGACGAGGCCGAACAAAAACCGCTAGAAGAAAGTTGGAAAATATTAATTGTAGATGATGAAATAGAAATTCATAATATTACTAAACTAGCGTTAAACGATTTTAAATTTGAAGGTAAAACTATAACATTTATCAGCGCTTTCTCAGGAAAAGAAGCTAAAGAAATAATCCAAAATAACTACGACATAGCATTGATTTTACTCGATGTAGTTATGGAAACAGAAGAAGCCGGCTTGGAAGTAGTTAAATACATCCGCGATATTTTAAATAATCAAATTGTGCGAATTATTTTACGCACTGGACAGCCCGGACAAGTACCAGAAGATGTAGTAATTGTCAGCTACGATATCAATGATTACAAAACCAAAACAGAACTTACTAATAAAAAATTATTTACCACAGTAGTCACCGCACTGAGAGCATTTAGATCACTCAATCAAATCGAGTCCAGCAAAAGCGAGCTCGAAAAAATAGCCGCCGCATCAGCCCGTTTTGTACCCCGTGAATTTTTGAAGTTTCTCAAAAGAGAAAGCATCGTTGATGCCAGACTAGGAGACTCTGTACAAGCAGAAATGACGATTATGTTTGCCGACATTCGCTCATTTACAAGTCTGTCAGAAAGTATGTCTCCCCGAGAAAACTTTGAATTTCTTAACTCTTACTTAAGCCGAGTTGGCCCAGTTATCCGCGAGTACAACGGTTTTATAGATAAATATATTGGTGACGGGATTATGGCTTTGTTTCCTAACAGGGCTGAAGATGCTGTGCAAGCAGCAATTGAGATGCAGCAGCAAGTGAAAATTTATAACAGACACAGGCAAAACAGTGGCTATCAACCTATTTCGATAGGGATTGGTTTACATACGGGGACTTTAATGTTAGGTACGATTGGCGAAGCGGAACGAATGGAAAGTACGGTGATTTCTGATGCAGTTAATTTAGCTTCCCGCGTGGAAGGATTGACAAAGCTTTATGGAGTTTCTATTGTAGCTAGCGTCCAAACCCTTTGCCGGATAGACGATCCTCAACATTACAAGTGCAGATTTCTCGATCGCGTTCAAGTAAAAGGAAAACAAACACCTGTGGCTGTATTTGAAATTTACGATGGAGACTCGGCGACAATGATCGAACTAAAAGCACAAACTCAAACTTATTTTGAACAGGGAATTTTTTTTCACTACCAGCAGCAATTCGCGCAAGCAAGGCAAATGTTTCTGCGTGTCTTGCAAGTCAATAAGTATGATAAGGCAGCATCTTTTTATGCAGAACGCTGCGATATGTTGATGAAAAATGCAGTCATTATGACTCTGGAAGGAATAGAGATATAGGTAATGGGGAATGGGGAATTGGGCATTGGCCAAACAGGGCATTGGCCAAACAGGGCATTGGCCAAACAGGGCATTGGGAATTAGGCCGAAAAGAATTAGGAAATGGGCATCAGCTAAGATAGTGAACAGTGAACAGTGAACAGTGAACAGTGAACAGTGAACAGTGAACAGTGAACAAATAACTTAATTTATGCGCTTCAAATCCCTTGATGTTTTTCGCGGAATTGCGATCGCCTCGATGATTCTAGTCAACAACCCCGGCAGTTGGAAACAGGTATATCCGCCGCTAGATCACGCAGAATGGCATGGTTGCACGCCGACAGACTTGGTATTTCCGTTTTTCCTGTTCATCGTTGGCTGCGCGATGTCTTTCTCGCTGTCAAAATATACTCAAACTACTACAAAAATAGCAACAAATATCTACTGGCGAATTGCGCGCCGCGCGGCGATTCTATTTATATTAGGATTGCTGCTAAATACATCTTCGATCGCCCTTGACGTACTTCTCAACAGCGCCCCCGTGGAAAACTTCGGTAAAATCCGCATCATGGGAGTATTGCAGCGCATCGGCTTAGCTTATTTCATCAGTGCGATCGCCATTCTCAACCTTTCCCCGCGCAATCAAAAACTGCTCGCTGTTGCCGTGCTTTTGGGCTATTGGGCTGCATTAACCGCAGGCGCTGTAGGGGGGTACACTGCCGGCGAACTCACGCCAGAAGGAAATTTAGGAGGATATGTCGATCGGCTAATTCTCGGCAGCCAACACCTGTACAAAGGCGGCCCCTTCGATCCTGAAGGATTGTTGAGCACTTTACCCGCAATTGTAACAGTCCTGATCGGCTACTTTACCGGAGAATGGCTGCGCGTGCAGCCAATCAAAACCCGCACCAGTGTAAATTTAGCGATCGGCGGTCTGAGTTGCCTAGTAATCGGCCGTTTGTGGGGATTTTACTTTCCCATCAACAAACAACTTTGGACAAGTTCCTATGTAGTGTTTACCGCTGGTTGGGCGTTGCTATTGCTAGCAGCTTGCTACGAAACAATAGAAGTGCGAAAGTGGAAATGGGGCTGGCCGTTTGAAATCATGGGATTGAATGCAATTTTCTTGTTTGTCGCCTCCGGTATTGTTGCCAGACTTTTGTTAAAAACTCATATCGGCATTGGTAAAACTGCTCCAACTACCTACACTTGGATTTATGAAAACTGGTTTGTGCCGTGGGCTGGGCCGCTGAACGGTTCTCTAGCTTTTGCCGTGACAGCGGTATTGTGTTGGTGGTTGATTTTGTATGGGATGTATCGCCGAGGTTGGGCGATAAAAATTTGAGTAGTCAGCAATAAGTAAGCCTGCCTAAAAAAATAGAATAACCAGATACCGCAGATACCGGGCTTCTTGGAGAAGTCGGGTATCTAAGAGCTAGTCGGTCTTGACATCCACAGCCTTTGGCGGTTAACGTTTGAAAAAAATGTTTCAATGTTGGAAGGGAGAGAGCAATGAACGACTTCTTAGATAGCTTGATATGTAGGCAGACATTTGATACGCAAGCTCTGATGAATTCTCACCCACCAAAATTTTACCACGCTAATAAAAAGCTCGTTTATGACATTTGTTGTCCACCTGGATGCACTCATCGGGGTCAATTAGCGTTTTCCAGATGGTACGCAATGCCACTTCCAGAATATCTTTCCCCTCTTGAACATCAGACCGATCTTTCTGAGCAAAAGAGATACTTTGAATACGAGCCATCCCAAGATAGCACTCAGATGGAGTGGTATCTCAATTTCGCTCATTACAATCTTTTTTGTGCTTATGGTGGTTCGCTGTTTGCTCAAGACGAAATGCAGGTAGCTGAACATCCAGCACTCAGTTCACTGCGAGAAGCTTTACTAGATTCCAACATTAAACCATTAACAGTGGAGAGTCAACAACCCACCCCGATCCTGATTCGTGGGGTGGAACGGAGGTGTGCGATCGCTACCGATCGAAATCCAGGACAGGGGCGACCTTTTGGTCTTTACGGCAACAACTTTGGACGAGCTACATCAGATGCTATCAGACAAGCGACAAAACCTCTAAGCCCGCCTACAATCACAAACATCATTGCGATGGAAGCTCCAGCAGGCGGGGAGGGTTCTTATAGAATTGAAGAAATTGAATACATCCTTAAAACAGCGTTCACAGGATTTTGTGCAGCACGAATTGAGTCGCAGTTAGAGTCGCCTCACGCACCAAGTTTGATTATTCATACAGGGTTTTGGGGATGCGGAGCTTACGGTGGCGATCGTGTTCTGATGGCTCTTTTGCAAATCCTGTCCGCTCGTCTCAGTCAAGTGAATTGTCTAGTCTTTCATACGAGTGATGCTATAGGAAGCCAAAATCTTGCAACGGCTCAACAAATAGTCGATCGGGATTTAGTACCTGATAATTCACCCGTTAAAGTTTCAGCTTTGGTAGAAAAGATTCATGCGATGGAATTCCAGTGGGGATGTAGCGATGGAAACTAACAGGCTATTCGAGCCAAGTGATACCTGGACTGAGGAAGATTGTCTCGAGATCACAACCTTTTCTTTGCAATACGCAGCTACTATCGTTCCTAGCGACCCCGAAATTTTAGGGGGAACTCCTGTCTTTATCGCTACTCGCGTCCCGATGAAAATTCTGCTTGATTGTCTCGAAGCTGGTGATTGGCTTTCATGAGTTTCTAGACCATTTTCCTAGTGTCAGCGGCGATCGAGCGATCGCACTTCTTGCAATGATACGATCGCCACATAACAACATTTAACGTTTATTGATGTCCGCTTCCTCAACATCGATCGCCCGTATGATCGGAAATCCGATCGCACACCCGCCACAACTTCCACAAATTACCGCCCCAACCCCGCCCAACTAAAGGATTTTGCCGATTTCTCGATCGCACGCCACCGATCGCTAACTATAACTGAGCCCTAATCGCTAAAATTAAAAAAAGATACGTAATAGGCAGGCGTCAATGATCCCAACCGTTATAGAACAATCCGGTCGCGGCGAACGCGCCTTTGACATCTACTCGCGACTACTGCGCGATCGCATCGTCTTCTTGGGCCAACAGGTTGACTCTGACTTGGCTAACCTGATCGTTGCCCAATTGCTATTTTTAGACGCCGAAGACCCGGAGAAAGATATTTACCTCTATATCAACTCCCCAGGGGGTTCGGTAACAGCAGGTATGGGCATTTTTGACACCATGAACCACATCCGCCCCGACATTTGCACTATTTGTCTCGGTTTGGCAGCCAGCATGGGCGCTTTTCTGTTGAGTGCCGGCGCTAAAGGCAAGCGGATGAGTTTGCCTCACTCCCGGATTATGATCCACCAACCTCTCGGCGGAGCTCAAGGACAAGCAACCGATATTGAAATTCAGGCCAAAGAGATTTTGTACCACAAACGCCGCCTGAACGAACATCTTGCCAACCATACCGGTCAGCCGCTTTCCCGCATTGAAGAAGATACCGAACGGGATTTCTTCATGTCCGCTGAAGAAGCCAAGGACTACGGATTAGTCGATCAAGTGATCGATCGCCGTCCTTCCGCCAGCCGCCCGATCGCCGCTGTCGCCTAAATAAAAAATTAAAAATCAAAAATGAGGAAATATTCTTCATTTTTGATTTTTAACTTTTAACAGTCATATAGCAGTTTTCAGAGTGAATTACAGATGCTGGGGCGCATGATACGGCGTCAGAGTTAAGTCCTTACTGTATTTCATACAATTGAAAACTGCTATATGTAGCTTTTTCCAAAAAAACCTCACACCTAGAAACCTACAGAATTACTAAGGCAAAGATTCGAGATATTGCAGGAAGTCGAGCAATTCTACTTGATTTAAGAAATGGCGCGCTTCTTTGCCGTAACCTTGTTTGAGATAATCTTTTCCTTGATTGGCAGTCCAGTTCAACCGCTTGATTTCCTCAGTAGTTCTGCTGTAGATTTCCAGATATTCTAAGAAGTCCACCAACTGTTCGCTAGAAAGCTCTCTCTGGGACGACTTGCCGTAATTGTGTTCGAGACAGTCGCTTTCCTGTTTTTTCTTCCATTGCAGGCGTTTGAGGATTGCGTCTATTTGGGCGATCGTATCAGAATTATCCTCGATCGCATCGCTCGGAATTCCCACTGCGATCGGTTGCAATTCCCTGACCTCGGCGGCACCCTGTAGCAGTTCACTTTGGCTAGTAGTCGGCACCTCCAGTTCCTGAAGTGGTTCGCCGTAGCTGGAAGAAAGCCAAGCGTCCGAGTCTAACTGCTTCGGTACAAATCCAGGAACCTCCGTCCGATCGACCGTTGGCGGCAGCGGTTCCGGTACAGGTGCGATCGGCTCTTCATTTAATTTCGCTTCACTATTGACAAAATTGCTTTGATGTGTTTCAGGCAATTTGTCAGCAACAGGCATTTCTAGAACCGGAAGAGGAACACTTGTCGGCCCAATAGGAACCGGAACAGCAGCAGGAGGAGGGGGAGGGGGAACAGCAGCAACCGAAGCAACCGGGGGAACAGCAGCAACCGGAGCAACCGGGGGAACAGCAGCAACCGGAGCAACCGGAGCAACCGGAGCCGGATCAACACTCGCGATCGCACTTGCGGGCTGAGCAAATCCAAGGATAGCGATCGATCGCAACCGGGCGCGGTCTTCAGCATCCTCAACAGACTCAGCAGCCGACATAGCCGTAGCAAGAGTTTTGCCGTCAACCTGAACCAGACAGCGAACAACAAACTTACCGTGATGAACAGTCAGCAACTCACAGATTAACTGTCCAGCGGGATAAAGGGCGCGAAATTCAGCAAACATAATTTTTTGACCCCGAAACCAGAAGGGGCTTATGACTTAAGTTTAGTACAGCCTAGAGAAAACAATTTTCTGAAAGCACATATTCAACATACAATAAATTAAAGGTGAGTCATCCGCGCAACCTTACACGCCACTAAACCCCATCCCACATCCGGCGGTTTAAGCTAACAAGCATCGGGCGTCATTTCTACCTATAGGAGATGACACAGCAATTAGGCAAAAGTAGTAAAAGTCTCCGGTTTTGTGTACCTTGCACTTTCTACAGCACAGATTGCTCCCGACCCGCTCGTTGCACCTCTGTCCGCAAGGGCAGAGCGCTTGCAAAAAACAGGGGCATCGCAGCAGCGAGCTACTAGCAATTTTGCCTTGATCCGGTAAGTTCTTTGCTAAAGCAAGAGGCAAGAGGCACTTCAAAAGGAAGAAGGAACAAGGCAGAAGGAAACAAGGCAGAAGGCAGAAATGCACATTTTCTCCCTCTCCATCCCTCCATCGGCTCATCCTCGACTCAAGCCGTTGCTTTCAGTATCGAGCCATCTTTTAAGAACCGACAGGGGCTTTCTAATTCGCGAAGTGCTCGGCGCTGCTGACCTAAAAGCAAACAAACCAACGCTAAAAAATTGTCTTGGGGAATAGCGTGCGGGACATTTGTCTGCACCGTCAGCAGTCAGTTCAAGACAGACAGCAGACAAATTAGCACCAAGCCGGTGTCGGGAGAGAATCTCAAAAAAACCTCGCGATGAAACAAGGTGGCTGTGCTCGCGTCTCCACCTATCAACCCGCGCATTTGTTGGGAAGCAGGCACTTACGAGGGCCCGAGGGGGTGCGGCTGATTTCGCCAAAATTAGATGGAAACAAGAGGATCGATCGCTACATGGAATTTTCTATCGCTGCACTGCTGGCAAATTTTACAGAAGACAAATTAGTGGCTCCTAAAGCATTGGAGAAAAAACTCGATTGCAACGACGCCACCAGTCAACTCAAACTTCAAATCGCATTAGAAGCTCTAGAGAAAATTGGCATATTAGTCAAAGACAAAGGCCGCTATCGCCGAGTAGCTGAAGACGACGTAGTAGAAGCAAAACTGCGCTGTTCGAGCAAAGGATTTTGCTTTGCAATTCAAGACGCCGAAGGCTCAGAAGACGTTTACGTGCGAGAAAGTCACCTCTCGACAGCTTGGAATGGCGATCGAGTCTTAGTCAAAATCATCAAAGAAGGTAGCCGCCGCCGATCGCCCGAAGGCGAAGTCATGCTCATCCTCGAACGCGCCAACCCCTCGGTACTCGCGCGAGTCAAGCAAACCGCCACCCCCACCGGCCGCGTCAGCTACAGAGCAATCCCCCTGGACGATCGCCTGTTGTTTGAACTAGACTTGCTCGCAAATGGCACAAATCTCCAAGAGGCGATCGACCATTTAGTACACGTCGAAGTCAAACGCTACCCCCTCGGCACCCATCGCCCAGTCGGCAAAGTAGTACAGGTACTCGGTTCCGACGCCGAAGCCGCAGACGACCTCGACATCGTATGCTGCAAACACGACTTGCCGCGATCGTTCCCCGCCGCAGTCATCAAAGCAGCCGAAAATTTGCCCAGCAAAGTCAAAAAAACCGACATCAAAAAACGGCTAGACTTGCGTAACATTCTGACTGTTAGCTTCAGCAAAAACGAACCGGGAACAACCAACAGCGAAAACGATGCCCCTCAAGCCCCGGAGGAAAATCTTTCCGAAGGAGGAGGCGAAAACGAGTTTGACCCAACATCATTCCTCTCCGATCCGCCAGTAGAACGCGCTTTGTCGATCGAAACCCTGAAATCCGGCCGCTGGCAAGTAGGAATCCACATCAGCGACGCCGCCGAGTACGTGCAGCCAGAAACCCCGATCGACCGCGAAGCCCGCAAGCGAGGCACCGCCGCCCATCTGGGAGAAAAAATCATCGCCGTACTGCCAGAAATCCTCAACGAGCGCTGCTCTCTGCTGCCAGACACCGAACGGCTGGCATTTAGCATACTGCTGACCCTAGACGAATCTGGAGAAGTCCTAGAATACGAAATTCAAGCCAGCGTCATTCAAATTGACTACCACCTCACCTACGAGCAAGCTCAAGCAATTCTCGAACCAGGCGATGCCGAAGAGCACCCTTTATCCTCCGCCCTCCGTCCTTTCCTCGATCAAATCGGGGCCGCCTCACAGGCAGCCAGACAGACAAGGCTACAGCGAGGAGCTTTTGAACTAAATTTGCCCGATGCTAACTCTCACTTCGACGACGAAGGCGAATTAGGAGCTTTTGCAACAGCTCCCCCCACTCAGTCGGCTGTCTCCGAGTTAGTCGTACTCGCCAACGAAGCTGTCGCCACCCACCTGCAAGCCTTGGGAGTCCCAGCAATTTACCGCGTCCAGCCGATGCCAGATCCGGCAGACATTCAAGAGTTCATCAAACTCTCCAACAACCTCGGAGGCGAACTGTACCTCGAAACCGAGGAAGAAGTTTTGCCCTTGGACTTTCAGCGATTTACCCAGCAGTTTGCCGGCCTTAAGTCCGAAAGAGTTCTCACCTACCTGCTAGAAGACACCATGAAGCCCGCTGTTTACAGCACAACTCCCAAGCCGCACTTCGGTTTGGCGCTGTCAGAGGGTTACACGCGCTGCACTTCGCCGCTTTCCCGCTACGCCGATTTGCTGGTGCTGCGGGTGTTGCAAGCCGTGTTCGAGCAAGGCCGCAGCAGCCGCACAACACGGGCTAAGGAAAAAGTTGACTTGCACCATTCCTCCTGTCATGGTCAAATTACTTGGAATGTTCTGCCCCCAGATTTGCACCACGAATTTGAGACAGAGTTTGCATCGGCCGTGGTACACCTGACGGAACGCGAAAGAGTTGCTGAAGATGCCGAAAGCGATTTGCAGGGATTGAAGAAAACCGGATTGATGAAAGAACGCACCGGGCAAACTTTCCAGGGTTTGATTACAGGTGTGCAGTCTTATGGTTTCTTTGTGGAAATTGAGGTGCGGCCGCCGGAAAGCGACATCTTGCGTGTTGAGGGATTGGTACACGTTTCTTCGCTGAAGGATGACTGGTACGAATATCGATCGCGCCAGCAAACTCTAGTAGGTCGCAAAAACCGCAATCAGTACCGTTTGGGCGATCGGGTGGAAGTTCAAGTCAAGAGTGTTGACTACTATCGCCAGCAAATTGATTTAGTTGCAGTAGGCGGCGGCAGTCAAGCTTTTGATGATGATGAATAATCAGTTGATAGTTGACAGTTGACAGTTAACTTTCCTCAATACTTAGTTGTCATTGTCTAGCAACTAAGTATTTAGATGTGGGCGACAAACTCTACTCAGCAATCATCAAAAAATAATTAATGACTAATATCAAATCCCATAGCATCGGAATTGTAAAATCCAGTAAACAGTTAACAATCACGGACGGTGCAACCGGAATTCATCTAATTTATCTGCGTTAATCTGTGTTAATCTGCCTGTATCTGCGGTTTAAAAAAGAGAATTTCAGCAAGCGCAGATGACAAGGGATGGACGCTGATTCACGCGCTTGTCGAGAAGAGATATATGAATAATTCCGATGTTAACAGATTTGATATAACAACTAATTACTAACAACAGTCAACCGTCAACTAAAAAATAACTAATGACGAATAACTACCCCCTAATTGTAGGAGTGACTGGAGCATCGGGACTGATTTATGCGGTGCGAACTCTGAAGTTTCTGTTGGAGGCCGATCGCGCGATCGAACTGGTAGCATCAAAATCTACCTACATGGTTTGGCAAAGCGAACAGAACACGCGAATGCCCGCAGAACCGACTCTGCAAGAGGAATTCTGGCGGGAACAAGCAGGAGTAGCCACCATGGGTAAACTTCGGTGCCATCCTTGGCAAGATGTCGGTGCTAATATTGCTAGTGGCTCCTTTCGTACCCAAGGGATGATCATTATTCCCTGTAGCATGAGTACGCTGGGCAAATTGGCGGCTGGCTTGAGCTCGGATTTGCTCGAAAGAGCGGCCGACGTTCAGCTCAAGGAAGGGAGAAAATTGGTACTCGTGCCTCGGGAAACGCCTTTTAGTTTGATTCACCTGCGGAATTTAACTACCTTGGCGGAAGCTGGAGCTAGAATTGTACCAGCGATTCCTGCTTGGTATCACAATCCGCAAACTATTGAAGATTTGGTAGACTTTGTGGTGGCTCGCGCTTTAGACCAGTTGGGGATTGATTGCGTTCCTCTCAAACGCTGGAAGGAAGAAGAAGGGAGTTAGTTGACAGTTGACAGTTGACGGTTGACAGTTGACAGTTGACAGTTGACAGTTGACAGTTGACAGTTGACAGTTGACAGTTGACAGTTGACAGTTGACAGTTGACAGTTGACAGTTGACAGTTGACAGTTGACAGTTGACAGTTGACAG
>Ga0163147_10000612_pt1 | contig 55814 bp, 56 predicted proteins | sample OliLakLV19MP6G1_FD_148597 | JGI IMG/M metagenome (GOLD analysis project Ga0163147, IMG submission 148597) | Freshwater microbial mat bacterial communities from Lake Vanda, McMurdo Dry Valleys, Antarctica- Oligotrophic Lake LV.19.MP6.G1 | ecosystem: Environmental > Aquatic > Freshwater > Lake >... | reverse complement strand
GCCGTGGGCGTTTAGGCCTGGCACGGGGCTTGGGGGTTGGCTTGGGCGTGGAAGAAGCCGTCGCATCGGATTTTTTTCGCGGCGCGGGCTTTGCACTCACGAGGCTCTCGAGTTCGCGGGCAGTCAGCTGGCGGTGGCCCCCAGAAAAAAGCCGAGTGTCCTTCACTGCGCCGATTCGTGTGCGCACAAGGCGTTCGACTTCGTAACCTAGGTCATACATCATCAGCCGAATCTGGCGTTTGATGCCTTGGCGGAGGATGACCCTGATCACTTTTGCGGCCAACATGTGGACGCGCTCAAACCTGCCACGGCCCCCTTCAATAAAGATTCCCTTAATGAGCTTCGGCGTATGAACCGGATCGTAGGCCCGGTCCAGCGTGACTTCGTATTCCTTCTCGATTTCGTGCGAGGGATGGGTGAGGCGCTGGGACAATTTCCCATCGTTCGTGAGGATCAAGAGTCCCTCGCTCTCTTTGTCGAGGCGCCCGACATGGGAAAGATTGGCAAATTCCGGCGGTAACAAATCGTAAATCGTGCGCCGTCCACGTTCATCGGATCGTGTTACGACAAATCCACGGGGCTTATTGAGCAGCACATAGAAGAGCTGGCTTTGCTGGACGCGCCGCCCTCGCACTCGGACATCATCACCTGGCTCCACATTCGTTGCCAGCTTCTCGACCTTCGTTCCATTGAGGACAACATCGCTAGCACGGATGAGTTCATCGCATGCCCGACGTGAGCCTAACCCTGCAGCGGCAAGAAATCGGTTCAGCCGCATAGTTTGCAGGTTTCCGGCCTAATCCTCTGGCTTCGTTTTTGGAAGACCGAGGACGCGTTGCCCGTCTTTAAACTGGCCGCGTTTCTTGAGCAAATCCACACGCTCAAAACGTTTTAAAACACTGCGCTTTGCTTGGATCGCGCCTTTTCCTTTTAGACTCGGATGCTGACTCATAAAATAATTTCTGCGGCAGATCATGCCCACCCTTGCTGAGAAAATCAAACGCTTTCTTGGGCAGCGGCGCAGAAACTCATTCTCGCACCGCTGAAATCCCGCTTGTCATCGGTCGTAAGAGCAGTAGCGTATGAGGGCCAAAGATGACGTTAGCAAATTTGTTATCAGAGCCTCAGATCGTTCCAGACCTCGTCGCAAGTGAACGGTGGGAGGCTATCTCCGAGTTAGTGGACTGTCTGGTCGGTGGAAGCTTTATTGCCTCTTCTGACCGCGCAGTCGTGCTCGAAGCGATTCGTCAGCGCGAGCAGACTATGAGCACGGGTATCGGCTTCGGAATAGCCATCCCGCATGCTTCTTCGGATAAGGTGACTGAGGTGGTGGCGGCATTTGGTCGTTCGGTTCGAGGAGTTCAATTTGATTCGCTCGACGGACAGCCTGTCTTTTTTATTGTGCTCTTCGTTGTTCCTAAAGACCAGTTCCAGACTCACCTGCGGACGCTGGCTGCGATTGCAAAGTTTCTCAACGATAAGAGTGTGCGGGACGAACTGGCGAGTGCATCTGATGCTCCAGCCATTCTGCGCGTCTTCGAGAACCGTTCTCCTCGGGCTTAGATGGCCACGGTCAACGAATTCTTAGGCAAGCAGCTCGCTGCGGCCCTTTCTGGTGCTGGCTTCGAAGGGGCACGGGCCGAGGTCTCGCCTGCAACCGATCCCCGTTTCGGCGACTATCAATCCAACGCGGCGATGATTCTTGCGAAGAGAGAAAAGGCCAACCCACGCGTGGTGGCAGAACAAATCATTCGTCATTTCGAACCAGCCGGCCTGTGCCAGACTCCCGAAATCGCAGGCGCAGGCTTTGTCAATTTTCGGCTGCTCGATTCGTTTATCGCCTCAGCCCTCTCCGACCTCGCGAAGGATGATCGCCTTGGTGTGGCCTATGCGAGTCCGCGCAAGAAAATCGTTCTAGATTTTAGCTCTCCAAATGTCGCCAAGCCCATGCACGTCGGCCATATCCGGAGCACCATTCTTGGAGACTGCTTGGCCCGTATTGCTCGCTTTTTAGGTCATAATGTGACGACGGATAACCATATTGGCGATTGGGGGACGCAGTTTGGAAAAGTCATCTACGGGTGGAAGCATCTCCGCGATGCGAGTGCGATGAAGGAAGATGCTATTGCCGAGTTGGTGCGGCTCTACCGCGAAGTCAATTTGCTTGAGGAAAGCGATGCTGCCGTGAAGGCCGCGGCGCGCGAGGAGTTGGTGAAACTGCAATCGGGCGATCCCGAAAATCTCGCAATCTGGCAAGAGACCGTTGATCTCTCATGGTCAGCATTTCAAACAATCTACGATCGCCTCGGGGTGGCCTTCGATGAGCGCTTGGGAGAGAGCGCCTACCGGGATGCCCTTGCGCCGCTCTGCGACGAGCTCCAAGCCTCGGGCATAGCTGAAATCAGCGAGGGTGCCCTTTGCGTTTTCTTTCGTGAGACGCCCAATCTTGCGGAAAAGCCAGCAATGATCCGTAAAGCCGATGGTGGGTTCCTCTACGCCACTAGCGACATGGCGACGATCCATGCACGCATCGCCCGCTGGAATCCCGACGCCATTTGGTATGTTGTCGGGAGTCCACAGGCTCTACACTTTGAGCAAATTTTTGCCCTAGCGCGACGAGTTGGCGTGACTTGCGAGCTTGAGCACATTGCCTTCGGAAGCATCCTTGGTGAGGATCGCAAGATGATGAAGACGCGCTCTGGGGAAAATATTTCACTTCATTCCTTGCTCGATGAAGCCGTCGAGCGCGCATCAGCTCTTATTGCTTCCCGGAGTGCCGACCTGGAAGATGCCGCGACCATTGCTGAGACGATTGGGATCGGTGCCGTGAAGTATGCCGAACTCTCCCAGAGCCGACTTACCGACTATGTCTTTGCGTGGAGCAAATTTCTGGCGTTCGAGGGCAATACGGCTCCTTACCTCCAAAATGCCTACGTGCGCATTCGCTCGATTTTTCGTAAAGCCGGGCACGAAGCAGATCTCACAGCGCCCGTCGTTCTCTCGACCCCCGCCGAGCGCTCTTTGGCACTCTGCCTCCTCCGGTATGCAGAGACGGTTCCGTTGGTGCTCGAGTCTTTTCGACCAAATCTCATGGCCAACTACCTCTATGAGTTGGCCAACGCGTATCACGCCTTCTACGAGGCTTGCCCGGTGCTCAAATCAGAATCACCCGTCCGCGAGAGTCGCCTTTTACTCAGCCACCTCACGAGTCAAGTGCTCGCTCACGGGTTGGGGCTCCTCGGCATTCGCTGCCCGGAGCGCATGTAAAAGTGCGCAACTATTTATGCAGGACAAAGGAAATTCCCATCGGTTGAAGAAAATGGTATGTGCCAAAGAGTAGCGCCATAAGCAGCAACGATACTGTAGCCATGCGAAGAGAATTTCGCGACAGGGCGATCGCCGCCGCCGCCGCCGCAAGAATCATCATCGCTACGGGAATCGCCATCAGGATGTAAGCGGGTAGGGGATCGGCAATGATCGCTCGCCGTAGCCACGAATCCCATGGTGCGGCCAGTAAGCGAGGATAGATCGCCGGAGAGACGATCCATGTCCCCCAGGATTCGTAGTAAAATTTTTCAAGACCTACCCAAAACAAATACACCAAAGGCAGGCTTGCTGCCGCGCAGACAATAGTTTGAGCCGGACTCGGGATCCTCAATCTTCCGCGGGTTTCCATTCAGCAAATCCTATCACGCGAGTGGAAATGCGTCGTGCGTTTTCTGTCCAAGGCCCCACATTATCGCGAAACCATGAAGCGCCTCCTCTCCTACTTTAAAAATCTAGGGAAACGACTTCTGAATTTGAAGGACACTCCCCACGCCATTGCGGGGGGTGTGGCAATCGGCCTCTTCATGGGCTTTACTCCGCTGTTTGGCCTCAAGACCTTGCTTTGCCTTGGCCTCGCTTTTCTTCTGCGATGCAATCCCATCGCCGCGGTCATTACCGTCTCGCTGCACGATTTGGTGACGCCACTGTGGCCGTTTCTCCTGAAGGTCGAATACGATATTGGCTACTGGATTATGAGCAATCCCCATAGCCTTCCGCCTCAGTTGGCGGACCACCACTTTGCATTCTCTGAAATCATGAAGTGGACGACCTTTCTACACGTTGGACTTCCCTTACTCGTCGGCTCACTCTTCCTATCCACGCCGTTCGCCATTGTGGGGTATTTCGGAATGCTCGCCTTCTTGCGAGCGAGGGCTGCGCGGCGAGAACGGCACATGCCGCCGGGTTAAGAGTTTCTACCTAGGATAGTACGGACGCGACTCGCTCCATTTCCGCAGTCGTATTGTAGAAATGGGGGCTGAAGCGCAGCCAGCGCGTGCCATCTCTCGTCATTCGCAGCGAGGCGGTGATTCCTGCGGCTTCGAGTTTGGCGAAGAGGCTCGCTGCGTCATGGGACGGATGTCTTGCTGAGAGGATGCCGGAGCGTAGGGGCTGAGATTCGTCTGGAGAAAGAAAGAGAAATCCTGCTTCGCGAAGCAGGCCTTGCAAGGTGTCGCGTGCCTCAAGGATCGCGGATTCGACTTGAGCGAGGCCATAGTGCTTTAGCATCTCAAGGCTCGCCCTCATGCCATACATGCCGGTGATGTTGAGGACACCTGGCTCGTACCGGCGCGCGGTTTCCTCAAAAACAATCTTGTCCTGAGCAACAAAGTCGGGCGACCGCACATTCCAAGCACCGAGGAGCGTCGGACGACAGCGCTCAAAATTCCGCTTCGCCACGTAAACAATACCAATAGCTAGCGGCCCAAGCATCCATTTGTGCGCGTCGGCACTGAGAAAGTCCACATGCTTCACACTCAGCGGTGCAGACCCGATTGTTTGGATCGCATCGAGCGAAAATAGCACGCCACGGTCGTGGAGAAGCTGACCAATTGCATCCACATCAATCTTCCATCCCGAGAGGAAGTGGCACGACGCCAAGGCGACCAGTTTTGTTTTGGGCGTGAGAGACTCGGCAACGAGCTCGGGAGTGATTCGTCCGGCTTCGGGTGGTTTTATTTGTTTGAGAACCACGCCCTTCTCCGCAAGTGCCAGCCACGGATAGACATTCGAGGGATAGTCGTCGGCATAGTAGAGCAATTCGTCGCCTGCCTGCCAGTCCAAGCCATTGGCGAAGAGGCTTAGCCCTAGCGAGGTCGGCCCGAGGAGAGCGATTTCCCCGGCATCTGCTCCCACGATCTCCGCACAGAGCGCACGGGTCTGCTGAACGTCGCGCAGCACGTCTCCAAATTCTTGATGCCGCAGACAACTCGCTTCCGCGTGCTCGCGCATCGCATCCGCAGCGCAGCGTGGCAGGATCGTCACGCCGGCGTGGGCCAAGAAGAGATTTGCGCTCACAACCGGAAATTGGCTCACCCGCTCCGCCTCACTAGCAAATAAACTCATTTTCGAGAGGCCTCTGCTTCGTGGATCAATGCCCAAAAATCCTTCGTTCCCGCAAGCCCCGTGTCCTCGTCATCCAAGGGCAGGTTGGAGCGAAAGAGGAAATCTCGAATCGTATTCTTGTGGAGAACCCGGTGAACCAGAAGCCCCTCCGTGTGCCGCTCGAAGTAAATCCGATAGTCCTTCGCTCGATACCGATGCAACACACGTCCCTCCCGCGACACGCGGCCAAATCCCTCTTTGTCCAAATGATCAAGCTCCGCAGGCAAGAAATGAAACTCGGAAAGCAACTCCAGCTGAAGGTCTTTCGGCAGTGCCGCCATCTCCGCTGCACTGATCTCGTTAAAAATTACCTGAAACACGGCCCGTGACTTGGCGGTTTTCTGCGGCGTTTGGCAAGCCGGGAATTCAGGGCCGCACCTTTTCGGGTGCGTCTCCGAAAAGTGCAAAAGTCAATTTAGGACCCTGAGGGTGTCGTTTTGTTCTAAAGCGCCGTTGTTGACGATCATGTGGGGGAACCTGCGGCGGGAGGGCGTGATGTTGAGCAACTATGCAGCGAGCAAATGCTTGGTGGGTTGGCCAAGAAACAGTTCTTGAATTCGCTGGCGCTCGATTTTAAAAAGCGGGCCTTTCTCGGCAGCTCCGCCGCTGGGTTTTCGTTTAATGAGGTGATCCATCGTGATGGTCCCTGCAGCTAATAGGCGTTCAAACTGCGGCAAGTTTGGATTTCGCGTGTGCGTTATGGATTGAAGGTGAAACCACTCGCTACCGGCGCGCATTTCTTTGTCGGCCTTGATCCAGAACGTCTCCCGATGCTTCTCCTCCAAGCGTTGCTCTAGGTGTGAGAGTTCCCAAATGGCAATTGGCTCTTCTGGATTGAGGCGAGCCACTTCGTGTAGCCAGCGTAGCGCATCCTCAATGCGAAACTGGAGACCTTGGGAGTTTCGCTTCAGTGTTGAGACCGTGCAGTAGAGTTTGAATGTATCCCCACGCGTGTAGCCGTAGCGCTGCAAAATCTCGGCGCTGCTTTTGAGCGTGCTGAGCTTCCAATTCGGCACGCATGCAAATAGAGTAGCTCTCGTCTCTTTCGATAAAATGGTGTTTCTGCCAGATTTGAGCTCGATTCCTTTATAGTCGGGCGCACGTCGGGAGTTGATAGCGATGCCTAGCGCGGTTTCGATACTTCTGCCGATGGCAGTATCGCCGCTGCAGACAGCGCGGATCGGCCCCCTCGTGGCCAACTCTCGAAGCATACCGAGAAGCTCATCGGCGACTTCCTGAGCAGCGCGGCGAAACGGCGTAAAGAAACTGCTCAGTGCCACGCTCGCACCAAGTGAATCAGCAAGGTGTACGTTGCTGAGGTTGAGCGCATGGATCCGGTTCAAAGCCACAAAAACAGCAAGCACATTGTCGTGCTTTGCCTCCGCCTTCAGTCCGTAGAACCATAAGCGCGGGTCGCCGTCCTTGGTAAATGGGCGATAGAGCGATAGCAAGGCTTCTACCGGCCCGGCGTCCTTCAATATGATGGCTTTCGTGGTGACTTTGTGTTGTGGCCCCTTGGATTGTAGGGAGTAATCATGTACGCCCGACTCTCGTAGCATGGAACGCAGCGGTGCTGTTGCATCCAAAATGGATTTCTCAAGACCAGTTGCTGTGACAAAAAGAAGCGTACTGCGAATACCAATTGCATTTAACGCAGCGAGATTGGCCGACTCCTTATCATTAAGTGGACGTGTGTTCATAGCTCGACGCGAATTTCTTTGCGAAGTATCCCCGCGAGGTGTTCACCTATTTTACGTGCGAGCATAACGGGCACAGCATTGCCGATTTGTGTATAGCGTGGGACATCACGATCCCAAATGCCCGCGTCGGGATCGCCTGCACGGCGGCGTCCGCCGGTTGTGCGTGAGCCTCGGAAAACATACCAATCGGGAAACGTCTGGATTCGGGCCCATTCCCTCACGGTCGGGCCACGCGGTTGGCTGTAGTGCACGTAGTCTTCCGGGAGCGATGTGACTGTGAGGCTTGGACCGCCTCCATTCCATTCACGGGGAAACACACGCTGGGCAAATTTCTTCGTCTGATAGTGCTCTGGGATTTCGCCATTGTTGGCTATCATGTGCGCGAACTTCTCGCGGATGTAGTCGGCGTGGTTGGAGTATTCCTGCTCGGTCAATAGGTCACCTTTTCGCATTAGTTGACCGTCGGGGCGCGTGCGTAGCTCCACCTGAATCGCGCTGTGTGGGTTATTTACATACCGCTCGGTTGCGCTCTTTTTGAGATAGCTAGGGTCCTCCAAGTCGGACAATAATTCCACGAGATTTGGTGGCTTTCCCGACGGTGACGGGAGAAATCCGTCTCTTACTGCCGTTGGCTCATCCACAGTTACCGAGTCTTCCATGAGGTGCATCTGCTCATAAGTTCCCAAGACATCGTGACGGATGCCGACGAGGAGGATACGCGGGCGATTTTGTGGCACGCCGTAGTCCTTTGCGTGAACGAGCTGCCAGCGAACACTGTAGCCGAGAATAGATTTGAATTCGGCGAGCACGGCCTTAAATACCTCGCCGTTGCGCCCGCTCTCCGACCATTTCGCAGTGAGCAGTCCGCGCACGTTTTCGAACAGGAAGACGCGCGGGCGGACGCAGCGAATGACCCGCGCCATTTCTTGATAAAGGTGGTTGGAGGGGATGTCTTTCTTTTCAAGCTTAAACGTCCTCCGGTGGCCGATTCCGCTGTAGCCTTGGCATGGTGGGCCGCCGCAGATCAAATCAACATCAGTTATTCCGTTGTAGCGCCAATAGACTTTTAATAGCTCTAAATTGGGATCGGACAGCTGGTAGATATCGCCAATAGGGATTACGTTTTGACTAGCCCGATTGGCTATATAGGTCTCTGCTGCCGAGATGTTTAGCTCGCTGAAAAGCAGCGTTCGAAATCCCACCTGCTCCAGCCCCAAAGACAAACCACCGCATCCTGCGAAGAGATCAATGCAGTGAAGCTGTCGCTGCGACACGGCAGGCCGCTCATGATAAGTGGCCTGGTCTTCTTTCAGGCGCAGCACGCTGGTAGGAAAATTAATGTGTGTGTTTCGCTTCATCGGACAGATTATCTGCAGGTCGAAAGTTGGCGGGAATAGAAGTTAGAGTTGCTCCCACAAACATCAGTAATGCGCGAGCTATTAATCTACTCGGTTAAAGAATCCCAGCTCGAAAACTGTTCATAGAACCTCCCCCAGCGCTCGACCGAACACCATTGCGTTTTATGCTAAGCTCCACAAATCCCGGAGCCAGCGCCGTCAAGGGACCATCTAGGCTGAGGCGATTGACACCCATCGTTTGCGCATTGGCAGTTGATCGTGCAGATCTGTGCGGCGTAGTCGGAGAATGCGCTTTGGCACGGAAGGTGCTTCTAGAACTCCGAAAGAACAGTCCAATCGCTAGGGATTGCACGAGGGCATGGGGGGATGTCGTTCATGATAGGGTGCGACTGGGCTGTTCCTTTTTTCCGTGGGAGGCGGCGCACCTTATTTTGCGGACTCGGCTAAGTCGTCAAATGCCTGAGAGAGAAGGCTTTCGGCCTCGGGTGAAAGGGCCTTTCGTGCAAGCGCGATGGCCCGCTGGGCGTCTGGTTTTTTCCCTGCATCCACGAGGGCGAGAACGTAGGGGGCAACGACATCGAAGAAAAGATTGCCACCACCTGTGGCTCCAAGCGTGTTTATTTGGGTGCGAAACTCCTTGGCTGCCGCGTCAAATTTCTCGGCGTCCACGAGAGCTGCTATTTTCTCGGCGGCGACATTGACGCTGAGGTCGGAACGTTTGCGACGATTTTGGAGAACGATGAGGCGCTCCAGACGATCTGCTGTTTCGGTGTCTCCCTCGCTGCGTGCGAGGGCTGCGAGGGCTTGTTGATGCAGCGTGCGTTGGTCGCGATCCGAGGCGAATTGTTTGAGGGCGGCCTCATGAAAGCTTTTGCGCTCCGCAGCTCGGGCCCCACGCTGTTGAAGGGCTGCACCTTGGGCGGCCCAAGCGCTCGGATTCGACGGACATGTCCGAACGGCACTTTCCGATGCGCGTGCTGCCATGGCCGCGTTTCCAGCGTCTTCAAACAGGCGAGCTAGTGTCAGATCGTTCATGGAAGCCACGAAGTCAGGACGGGTGCGACTCCTTGCCACCAGGAAGCGCAGGTCGTAGTCAGAGATCGGAGTCCACGTCTGCGGATCGAGGGCCTCGCCCACGGAGTAATTCTGGTTTTCATAGCGCCCGGCATCGAGTTCCCAGCGGTCATCGGACTTCATGAAACCAAACCACGCGTGGCCACCATCAGCACCTTGTCCTGTAAAGAATAGCGTCGGAAGACCACGTGCCTTGCCAGCAAGCATTGCAAAATAGGCTTGATCTACGCAAATACCGCCGCGCGCGAGCAGGGTCTTGAGGAGATATGGGTCGGTATCCCATGTGTAAGCTTTGTCCGTGATGCGCTGGAACGAGTAGTTTACTTGCGAGAACACTTTTTCAAAACTCGCGCGTGGAAGCTTTACGTTTTTTCTAGCCCATTCGAGTTCCGATTCCGCGATGGGTGCATCTACTACAAATTTGAGTTGTTCCGGCGAGAGTAGCCGAAGATCAAAGAGCAATTGGCGGTTTTCATTTGCTGCGATCCATTGGCGAAAGAGGGTGCCAATGGCCGTTTCCTCCCGTGGCACCAAGCCCGTAGAGACTTGGTGGTGGGGCCAAAAGGCGGGAGGTGCGACGTCGTGGACGACCGCTAAAGCGATTGCGAGGTTCTTGTAGGATGCCCACTTTGCGGGATCAGCATCAGCTGTTTGCTGAAGGGCAAGCAGAACGCCGGATGCGTAGTCGCTAGGTTGTAGAATTTGGAAAAATGCCTGTGAAAATGGTGCATCGCGCAGCAAAGAAATCAGAAACTCTGGACGTAGCCTCTGCGAGAGGTCGTCCTTGTCGGGACGCATGGAAGTGCGCAAAACGCGGGAATAGAATTTCTCCGCCTCTGCTCCAGACTGAAGGAATGCATGGACTCGATCATTCGCAAGAGTCACGTGGCTTTCGTCACTGCTCTCACCAGTTCCCACGAACCACAACTTTCCATCCGATTTACTTGTGTAGAGATGCCTTTGCACGAGTGCGGCGGCTTCCGTTTCCTCGCTGCGCGACAGAAGCTCAGCCCAGCGCCAAAGGTTCAACCACTTTTGGAACGCCGCGTTTCCACTTGATCCTGAGACTCCCATCGTTCCGGGTTGGTACGCATCCATGAGTCGGAGGCCGAGTCGGTCGCGTGAAGCGGAAAATCCCTCCGCAACGATGCCAGCAATATCAGCCTCACTCGGCGGCTGCCGCATGTCCTGAGCGAAGCATGCGACGGAACCGAGGCAATAAAATAGTGCCTGGTGGACAAGCCGCGAGGCACTAACCGAAGAAGGCTTTTTTTTGGGGCAGTTCACGGAAGAGTTCCTCGATACGGCGACGGTCTCGGGCATTGGCCAAGGCATTTTCTTTCGAAATCGTGCGCGAAAGATACAAGCCAGATAGGTCATCGTCTATCACGTGCATTCCGTCCTTCTTGCCAATTTCGAGCAATCCTACGAGCTGCTCCCATCGGCGCTCTCGGATGCACGTGCGCACGGCAGTATTGGCGATGAGGGTTTCCGTGGCCAGCACACGACCTGGGGCATCTTCACGTGGGATGAGACGCTGCGAGACAATGGCCTCAAGCGAATTCGCAAGCTGCGCGACAATCTGCGGTTGCTGCTCGCCCGGAAACGTGTCCACCATCCGGTCCACGGCCTTCGGGGCATCAATGGTGTGAAGCGTCCCCAGAACAAGATGGCCAGTCTCTGCGGCTGTGATCGCGGCGGCGATCGTTTCGGGGTCACGCATTTCCCCAACAAGAATCACGTCCGGATCTTGCCGCAGTGTGCGGCGGAGGGCCTCGCTGAAGGACTTCGTGTCACTCCCGATCTCGCGCTGTTTTATGAGACTACGGGCATTCTGAAAAATATACTCGACGGGATCTTCGATTGTCACGATCACCCCACTGCGATGTTCACTGATATGCTGCACCATCGAGGCCATGGTTGTGCTTTTGCCAGAACCGGTGATACCTGTGACGAGCACGAGACCCCTTTGGAGATTGCAAATGTCGAAGAGGCTTTGCCTGTGGCCCAGCGAACTTAGCTGGGGAATCGTGTGCGGGATGTAGCGAAAAGCCGCTTCTAGCACGCCGCGACAATAGTGAGCATTGCCACGGAAACGACCAACGCCCTCGACCTGAAGAGCGAAGTCCAGTTCCCACTCTTCTTCCAAGCGCGCGCATTGTGCTTCGGTCAGCACGCTGAGAATCATCTCACGCGACGCTTTCACCGTCACCGCACGGTCTTCCACCGCGACGAGGGCCCCATCCACGCGAACCATCGGCGGAGCATCAGCACAAATGTGCAAATCCGAAGCCCCAAGGCCTACCGCGCGGGTCAATAAATCCACAAGGTCGTAGGTATCTGTCATAAAAATTAGCGGCGAGTCGCTTGCGCCGAGGAACTAATCCCCCTCAGCATCCTCGAAAACTCCTGCGGATTCTCCGAAATGGCAAGGGCAGTCTCCTCCGAGACACGTCCCGCTTTCACAAGAATCAACAGAGAATCCGCAAACGAGCGCGCAAATCGCGGATCGCCTCGCGAAATAAAATCACGCAGGTCGGGCATGCGATTTTCAGCGATAATATTTCGCGACGATCCATGATTGGAAAAATATTCCACAAGAAGCACGAGCGATCCTTCCTCAGTAGGCACAAGCCGCTGGCACAGGACGCCTACTAATTGATTGGCCAACGTCCGTGCCACGGATTCCCGCTCCAGCGCCGGAAAAAGAAATTGCAGGCGCTCCACGACGTCCCCACAACTCGAAGCATGAAGTGTCGCAAAAACTAAATGCCCCGTTTCTGCCGCTTGCAATGCCGTGATGGCACTCGCGGCATCTCGAATCTCTCCAAGAAAAATCACATCAGGATTTTGGCGCAATGATCTCCGCAATCCTTCCGCATATGACGCGGTATCAATGCCGACTTCTCTTTGTGTAAAGACAGATCGTTTCGGGGCAAAAAGATATTCGATAGGATCTTCGATGGTGACGACATGCCGTGCGAAGGACTCATTAATCCACTCGAGTGCAGCAGCGACCGTTGTGGATTTTCCGGATCCCGTCGGCCCCGAAACCACAATAATCCCTGCCGGGCGAGCCGCCCATTCCCGGATGAGGTCGCTAGGCAGGCCCAGAGCGTCCATGTCGGGAATACCACTCCGAATCCTGCGCAACACAGCGGCGGGCGCGCCAAGCTGTTGCAGCAGATTGACTCGAAAGCGAACGCCGTTTTCTGCCACCAACGCTGCATCAAAATCCCGTGCTCCCGCCGGTGCCCCGCAACGCTGCCAGAGCACCGCGAGATCGTCGGCGGAAACCTCGGGCGAATCGAGCCCGAGTATTTCCCCTCCACGTCGAACCATTGGAACTTTTCCCGCATGCAGAATGAGATCCGAAACGTCGGACTCCGAAACTACGCGGAGCACGTCATCAATCAGGGGGGAGGGCATGAGAGAGAAGTCCTAATACCGAAACTTCGGCTTGGTTGAGGGTGCGTCCACCGGCACGGGGATCGTGTCTGGCATGATCTCCGGCTCCACATTGAGATCTGGAGGTGGCACGTTTGGATCAGGAAGAGGAGTATTATTCAAGGCGGCACCGGTATACGCCGGGCCGCCGTCTCCACGGCCACGTTTGCGGGAGGCCGTTTCTACTGCTTCACGCTTGGGCTCGGGTGGCCTAGGTGGTGCCACAGCAAGGTTCTCGTTGGCGACATAGCCCGTCCGCTCGTCCACAAGGAGCACATAGCTGAACCCCATCTCGCGACGCAAAAGCTTCACCCTCGTATTCAAGCGCAGCGAAGCATCTGGCCCTCTTGGCTGCTGCGGGCCCAAGCGGTAAAACGGTGTGAAATCTCGGATTGTCACATACTCCGGTGCCGCGTCGGGCGCGAAGGCCTCCGAGGCACAACTCGCTAGGAGCATGACGGCGAGCCCTAGCCCAATCCGTAGAGCATAGCGAGAAAGGCGACGAAACAGCTGTGGCATGCAATAACTTATGCAGAGTCTCACAGCGTGGTGCAACCCCTCTATGGCATAAAAAAACCGTCTGCACCAGGTTGGTGCGGACGGTTTAAGAAGCGGAAACTGTGCTGGGAGGCTAGCCCGGCTGAGGAGGAAGATAATGTAGAAACGCACTAGTCTCACGGTCGTTGCTGTGCATTTCTAGGACAAACCGCTCCACTTCGGCCTGCATGGCCCGTGTTTGCTCCGGTGCGGCGACGAGGCTTTTTGCGTGAGCCACCATTCTTTCAAAAGAACCATCGGCAAAGAGCCCAAGGCGAAATCTTTGAAAAAGGCCGTCAGGATTCACGTCAAGCGAGAGTAACGCAGCGCGACCAAGGCCAGCTTGGATAAAGCTGTTCGGCCAACCCTCCCATTCCGATGTGTTGACAAAGACCTTCGCGCGGTCGTAGACGCCTTGGATTTCGTGGTAGGGCACACGCTCTATGAAATCCACATTTGGCATCTGCCGCGCTCTCTCGGAGACTGCTTCCCAGAGGGCGATATCTTCCCTCGGACAAACCATTTGGAACTTTGACGCCGGCATCGCAACTGCGAGATCTAGGAAGAGGTGTGGACGTTTGATGTTTTGGCAGCGCGAGACCCACAGAAAATCTACGTCCTTGCGACCATCTAGCGGATGCGACCGAGGAAGGATCAGGTTGCGGTAGAATCCGCACGGCATTCCCGCCGCAAGAAAGTGGCGGCGTTGATCTTCGGTCATTGCAAACCTCACATCGCACCGCTTCATGGCATATTCAAACAGGGCACCTCGCACGGGATTTTCGCGGCGGAAGCCGCCGTTTACCTCGGTATCAAGGCCACAGATGAACCCCAGACGATAGCGAAAAAGTGGCTTAAGGCTGTGAAGAAAGAAGAGCCACGTCGTCCACCCGAGAAGAAAAACCCAATCGGGCTTTTCTTCACGCAGAACTCTCATCACCTGCGGCATCGCCGATGCCGTATCCGCAATGCGACCGGTCTGGAAGCGTCCGGCATTGCGCACACGCACTCCGTCCCACATTGCCGAATCAGCCTGCCCTGTATCGCCTGCGGCGATAACGGTTTGGATGCCACGAGTGGCTAATTCCCGAGCGAGTAGGGCGACTTGCAACTCAGCCCCACCAGAGACACGCGTCTCGGCCCTGTCCAAAACGAGGTGCGCATAGCTTGAAAGGAAGAGAACTTTCATGTGGCCAAGAGACGTGCGATGGCCGTGCGGAACCAAGGTAGGGCCTGATAGCGCACGGGGGCAATGTCTCGTAATGCAGCTAACATGCCAGCGCCCGTGGCGCGTGAGACAGAAAATGCCCGGTGCAAGAGTGTGTAGTCTTCCTCCGAAAGCGTTTGCTGCTGCGGGCTAAGATCACGCGAGGCAAGCGACTCCCGCAAGGTAAAATACGCCCGCCACTCGGTGCTCTGCGGACTCAACCATGCACAGGAAATGCAAGTGGCTTCTTCTTCGGAAGCCCCGGCCCAGTCGCGCAGATTCGCTTGAAGAATGGTGCGTAAGCCCTCGTGGCTCTGTGCTTGCTTCGTCTCCTGCCCCATAATCGAGGTGCTGTGATTGCGGTAACACACAAGCTGTTCGCGATCCCCCTGCGACGTTCCTTTGCGCAAAAGACGCGACCATAGGTCAAAATCGGCCGTCACATTATCGCCGGCATATCCGCCCAGTTCATCCCGCACAAGGCGAGTTGGAAAAACGACTGAGGTGTGGGGCACGGCATTGCGGAAACACAGATCCCAGCGGAGGTCGGCGTCGGACAACGGTGGCCTAAGCACCCCCCGCCACCATCCGCGAGCATTGATAAGCGTCGCGCGGGAGTAGAACAAGACAGCAGACTCGTTTGCCGAGATGCAGGCCGCCTGGCACTCTAAGCGATCTTTACGGCAGCGATCATCGGCATCTTGCCGTGCGATCCAGCGTCCTCGCGCAAGGCCCAGACCCGCATTTAAGGCCGCCACGAGGCCGGAGTTTTTGTCCATCTGGTGAACGCGGATCCGAGGGTCAGAAAAGCCGCTTAGTTTTTCCATGGTCGCATCCGTGGACCCATCGTCCACCACAATCAACTCGAAGTCGTTGAAGCTCTGCGCAAGGACATCCCGCACGGCCAGCTCGATGTAGCGTTCGGCATTGTAGGCAGGCATTACCACCGAAAACTGAGGCTGCTTCATGAGCCGCAGAGTTTGTTCATCACAGTGGAATGCCGATCAAGCCAAGCTTGCTCATCAAAGCTTCGCTCCGCATGGGCTCGTGCAGCGGCAGACATCGCTGCATGATTGGCCGCGGTGTGCTCCACGGCGTCGGCCAGCAGGGCAGGATCTCCTGCAATATCCCGCGTCCATGAGTTCTCAATCGGCACAAGGACTCCCGCAGTAGGCGGCACGAGCTCGGGCATCCCTCCACTTGCGGTGCCGACAACCGGAAGCCCGCATGCCATAGCCTCGATGGGCACTGTCGGGCAGGGATCATTGAATTTTGTGTGCAGCAAAAGGTGCGCACGCCGGTATAGGGCCGGCGCCTCGGACTGCTCGAACGGAGCCAAGAGTGTGACGTGTTCCGCGAGGCCGTGCATTGCCTTTGCCACGTCCGCTACGGCACTTGGCCAGCGAAATTCTCCGGCGATGGTGAGGTGAGCGCGACGGCCTCTGGCAAGCAAAGTCCGCAAGGTATCAAGCGCAGACTGCGTGCGGTAGAGGGCGTGACTCGTGCCAGCAGCGAGGATTTGGATTATGTCGAAGCTTGGGGGTGGAGCGGGGGAGAACGCCTCAAGGTTCACGGGATTGAGCAAGATCTCACCGGGCGCTTTTGTTTCACCCAAATACCGCAGAGCACTCGCTCGCGAAAACGCGCTTTGATAGAATACATAATCCGCCGCTCGGTAGAGGCGGGCCATGCGCGCATTAAACCATGGATAAAAATTGCCATAGCAACCGGGATACGCGACGCCATTTTGATTCCAAACCAATTTCAAGCCAAGGCGCTTGCCTCGCCTAAGGATTTCTTCCACGCGGTCGGGAAGTGCGCTGCTAACGAGGTAAAAACAGTTCGCCGAGGTGAAGGCCTCGGGGAATTGTTTGCGTAGGGCAATGAGTTTGATCTCGCCTCCAATCGGCCTCGCTCCTGTCGCAGGCGCGAGATGGCCATAATTCACACGGGGCGTCCGGGCCGATGCGAAGGTGAGTTGCTTTGCAGAGAGGCGAAGTGCAAGGCGACTTCTCGTATGCCACACGTGAGAAGCAAGTGCTCGAAGGGCAAAGAATCCCAAGGAACTGGCAGAAACTGGCTCAACGACTTTCACGTTTCGAGCGCCTCAGCGATGGCAATCGCGCGATCAACAATTCCTCCGCGGCGTTCCCTGCGCTGAACGGCAAGGGCCATGGCAGCAACCCGACTGTCCGGTTGAAAGGCCTGCCGTTGAAACCGCGCGCCGAGAAGCGCAATCGTAGCGCGAGCGGCTTGGTATGCGCCGAGCTTACCGCTTGGCAGATCTGCGTAGATTGTCCTGAGATGTTCGCCAAGGTTACGGCTAGAATGCGTCGCCAGCACGGCTTTGCGGAGGTGGGAGTAGTCAAGAACTCGCGAATTGACCAAGAGCTCAACAGCTTGCGCTACCGTTGTAAATGTCCAGCCCGGCAACACATCCCGCGCCATGCCAACCTCTGTGCTCACAACAGCTCGGCCAGCAAAAAGCCCCTCAAGCGCGGCATAGGGTCCGCCTTCCCAGCGCGAGGGAATGAGCACGGCATCAAGGGCATTGTAGAGTTCGTTGAGCCGCGAACGCGGCAACACATTGCAGTGAAAGTCATCCGTCTCTCGAACCTCTCCCACAAAGACAAACGGAACGCCAGCCCGCGCCAACTCCCGACGAAGCCAATGGCGGCGAGGGCCTGCGAGGAGGACCTTGAGATGCGGAATTGCCTCGCGGGCTTTCAGCACGATTTCCAGAAAAACATCTGGCGCTTTTTGCGCCTTAGGCCGCAAGACATCGCGTTCCAACGAATCTCGGTGAAAGTTGCCAACGAGAAAATCTTCCGGTCCGATGCCAAGCGAAGAACGGATCTCTGCACGTTCGGTATTTTGCATCGGACGAAATATCTCCGCGTCCACTGTATAGGGGGCATAGGACACCGGGAGTCCGATCTCTTTAAACTCGCTTACGGCTTCCTGCGACCGCGCAATCCACAAATTCACCCTCCCAGCCACTTCAGCGAAGCCGGGTTGTGTGAGGTAGAAAGCTGGTGGATTGTCAGCGAAGCACACGACGACTTTGTCCCGAAGGGCCGCGCTTCCTGCCCGGATTAATGGCGGCCACCAAGCAGAGTGGATTACTCGCGCTCGCCCGAACGATGTCGGCACCGCAGCCTCGGTCTGCATCGCCCAGCGCAGATCTTCGTCGAGTGCCCAACCGATGCCTTGTGCTCCAAAAAAGTGAACGTGAAGACTCATCGTTCACAGAGCAGTTGCTGAACAAGTCGGCGATAAGCCGCACACATCGCATCGCCCGATGGGGCCTCAGCCAGCACGCGCTGGCGCAGCACTTCATAGCGTTCCCGAGTCTCGGCGATGGCCTTTTCAAGATCCTCGCCAAGCAGAACGCCGAATCGTGTTCCATGCTCAACAGTTCCTCCGGTGTCTGCCGTGTAGAGCAGCGGAAGTCCACATTGCATCGCTTCAGCGGGATGCATCGCACCGGGTTCGTGGCGCGAAGCAGAGACCGCAACATGACATTGCCTCAGCAATGCCGCGAGGTTTCTGCCAGCACAGGGTTCGAAAGTCCGTGCCGCCCGCCACTGGATGTCGGCTGGCCAGCGCCCTATAATCCACAGTTCCACGTCCAGCAATTGCCCGTCCGCAATCGCTGCATCAATCGCCTGATAGGTTGCAAAACCTTTGGCCCAATTATCCGACCAATGGTGCGTGACCAAGCGCAGCGGTGTGCCGGGAGTCCAGCGCGCGCCACCGATCGGATGAAAGGCCGCCGGGTCCGCGCCATTGTGAATGACACTGTGCGGGCGGGATGAATCAAACCACCGCGCGGCATGGTAATCTCGCAACCATGCCGAAACAAAGACGGTATGATCTGCTGCGCGGTTGCAATCCGCGAGGTGGGCATCCATTGCGCCGGTGCCTTTGCGGATGTCGTTGTCATTGATGCGTTGGATGCAACGTAGGCTGGAATGTGTTTCCTTGGCTCGGAGAACGTCCTCATACGAAAACGACAAGTTTCCACCGAGGCCAGCATGGGTTCCAAGCACACAGTCGGGCTTCGATTCGAGGTTGCATGTCGTGCCGTATCTACAGCGCTGGAGGTAAGGAGCGACTTGGCCAAGCCACTGATTCCCTCCGCCATACGGGCCACGTTTCCAGCGCATGTTGAAAGCCACACGCGCAATGGGTCGAGAAAAAATCATAAGCCAAAAGCCTGCGTTGAAATCACCACTTCGGGCCCCCGGCGGTACCGTTCGTTCTTCCAGCCTCGGCCACGTTTGCGCCAGCCTAGAAAGCGCAGGAGGGTATCCCACCGCGAGACGCCTTGGGTTTCCATGAGGTTGGCCCGGGGAGCAGCTTGCTTATCGCGTGAACTTCGCGGCAAAAAGCACATATGGAGACAGCGAAAGTCGGCGGCGTCCCACGGCACACTTTCGTAAAGCGAGCATCTCGCGTCGGCTGAAAACCCCGGACGAAATCTGGGCTCTCCGCCGTGGAGTCGTTCCGGACAATATCCATCCCACCCTGCAATCGCACCAAAGTGATAGAGCTTTGTCATGCTACGGCAGGGCGGTGTTGTATGACCGTGGGCATGGCCAGCTGCAAGCGAAGTGACGTGGACGACATTTCCCAAAATCATCCATGCGTCACGAAATTCTCCACCTAAGATTCGCTCACGAAGCCGGGCAAGTCCCATCGGATCGTAGATCTCATCTCCATCCAACCCAAAGATCCACGTCGCGCGCCCGGCGTAGGACTTCAAGAAATCGTGGGATTCGTCCGGGTGCTGCAAGGCATGAAATTCCGCGCTTGGAAGTTCGTCAGCGAGGCGTTGAAAAATGTCTCGCGTGGCATCTTGAGATTTGTGGTCTAAGAAAATCCAATGATCGCAGAAACCTGCCGCGTTTCGTACCGCACGTTCGAGAAAAATATCCTCATCCCGCGCGAGGACAATCCCAACGATCTGTGTGTGCTCCGTCAAATCTTCGACTGAAAGAGCACCCACAACCACTCACCGCCGAAGTGGTCTTCGCGCTCTGCACGGACTAGCTTACGAAAACGGCCCAGTAGCTTCGTGACGAGGTCTTCTGTGCGATCCCATGCGACAGCTTCGAACGGACCACCTTTGCCTTCCTCCATATTCACGCCCATGTCGTAGAGCAAAAATCCCTGCGGCTTCAGGACCCGCGCATGTTCGGTGAACATGGCATCGAGGTCGAAAGAGTGATCCACACAATTCGTGTAAAGGAGATCCAGAGAATCCGTGGCCTCCGCCAATTTCATAAAATCGCCTTCGCGTACATGGGGATTGCCCGAGCCAGGATTCAGGTCAATGCCGTAGGCGTTGTGAAACCCTAAGTCTCGCAAAACCTCAACTTCCGTGCCTTGCCGCGCGCCGCAGCAAAGAATCTTCGCATCGCGCGGGAGGAGCTGGCAAAGGTGGTGAAACCGCAAAAAAAACTTCACACGAAATTCGACGATGTCGCGATTACTAAAACCACCCTTCATCTTGACCATTTCGTCGAGCTTCAGCTTCTGATGGGCGACATACTCCTCATAGCTCGCATAGTCCCGGCGCAGCACATCGCCATCCTTTTCATTTTTCCAGCCCCCGCCGCCATGGTGCTTGTGCCGCACGGCAGGCTTGTCGCGCTCGTGGACATAATTGACGTCGCGCAGCGCGCGCAAGCGGCGCACGTAACCAAAGCCGCCGGGGGTTATCAGGTGAAGAAATGTCTTACCCCAAAAAGTTGGGTGCAAGGGACGAAGAATCGAACGACGCAAGTATGCCATGAGAGTTTCCTAAGATTTAAGCCGACGCCAGAGAGCGGGCAAAGTCATTTTCCAAAACAACGTCGGCACACCTTCGATGTAGAGCAGGTCGTCCTTAGAAGCGCCGACATAATGGCGGCACACGGTATCGCGTCGTCGCCACAAGTCCCAAGTGATCTGATAAGTCGGCGGAAGGCCCACCCCGTCCTTAGCGGCTAATGCGAGCAGGGTTTGGTCGAAGAACATCGGGTGTGCGGCTAGGTGAACTAGGGCGGCGAGCGTTTCTTCACACGCCGCAAGACTCAAGGCTTGCGGTGGAATGAGGCAAAGTCCGGCGTTAAGTTTACAAGCAGGTTTACAGTCGAGGGTTTCCTCCAAGGTCACACGCGACATCGCGTAGGACTCTTTAGTGTCTTCCATGAAACGAAAGGTCTCCGGCCTATCTGCCCACTGCGCTATTTCCGCAGCGTGGCCAAAAAAGAAAACATCAGCATCTAAACATACCCATGCAGATGTTCCTGATATTAAGAGAGGATCGAAAATTTTCATGAGAAAATTATGCTCCCCGCGCAAGGCCAACGAGACGGACTTCAAGTGCTCTGTAGCCCGGGTGTCGGCCTCCAGTCGCGTAACGAAACGCGAGGTGGGAAGTTGCTGCGCAATCCAAGCGCGTTGTGCATCGGTGACGCTACCGTCATCATGCATGATCACTTTCCAACTGCGACCGCTGAAGTGTTCGAACGACTGAACAGCAAGAACACCCATGCCCGCAGTGCGCTTCGAGACGAGCATATGGAGGGGAATATCTACCGGCGGATGAGATTCCCTGATCGCCGCAAATGGCATCGCGGCTCGCCCGATCTGTGTGAGAGCCCTTCGCACCACTCGACGAAAATCAGCAGCAAGGCTCATAGAGTATCGGCCTTTAGCGTTTTCATGATGACGTCGGCATTTTCGATGCTTTTTTGACGACGCCGAAGTGCTGGATTCACTTCCCCCTTCGCCAACAGGCCTGAAAAAATCATCGGATAGGGTCCGACGCAAAAGACGTCATCGAAGCGAATGGCGTGGTAGTAAGGCAATCGTAGCGGCGGCGGCAAAAGGGGAATCATGGCCATGAGGCGATTGTAGAACCAGCGATTTAGCAAGGCAGGACGTGAAGGATATCCTGAGACATCGGCAGAGGCGCAGATTTGATAGCAAGTCGTGACGGGTAGGTCGGCGGAAGCGAGGGCGCAGGTTTTCTCAAAATGCCATGCACTCCCGTTTGCGGCAGAATTTCTCAACGCGAGTTCGCAGCAAGCCTCAAGCACGGCGAGATCCCACCATGCCGGATGTAGGTGAAATCGAGGATCTCGAGTCGAGGTGAGGTGCATCCATGACCTTTGATTGCTCGTGAGGCGCGGGCTTTTTGAGCAAAATCTGCGGTTGTCCCAGCCCATAAGGCTCACGTAGCTTGCTCCCAGCGAGCGGGCTTGGGCGGGGAGTTGGACTTCTAGTTCTTCGCGACGACATAGGGCAAGCGGCACATGTTCCTCTGCGATGAGATACGTCTCGGTGAATCCTAATGCGCGAGCCTGTTTCACGCCGTCGCGGAGTGACCATGTCCAGTTTGTCCCGCCGTGAGGATCGTCGGCTGGTTGCAGCCATTGCCCCCGCAAATTCCAAGCAGACTGCCCTATGAAAAAATGCGGGGGATGCCCCGGCCAATGCTGAGCAAGCTGCGAAGAGAGGATCGGTGCCAAATGCCGATAGTTCGGCCAAACCGGACTAAGTAGACAGAGTGGCATGATTGAGGCTTTTCACAATACGGTCGCTTGATAGCGTGACGAGGTGGCCACAGGTAAAAATATCGAGCAGCGTTCGCACATAACTGGCTTTCAGGAAGAAATTCAAAGTGCTTCGGTGGCTTCGCATGATAAATTCATGACATGGTTTGACGAAGCCCGTGATGCCGATGCGGCTTACATTCGTGGCGCATGGGATTTCTCGTATCATATGGCTCTGCCACTTAATGGGCTTCTCAAGTCCCCCGAGGATTGCACGGCCTTAGAGATCGGCCACGGTGGCGGGCGGATTCTGGCTGCCGCATCACGGCATTTTCGCGCTGTGATCGGTGTGGATATTCATGAGCGGAATGACCTCGTAGCCGCAGAGCATGCTGCACGAGGGATTACGAATAGTGTGCTCTATCGAGGCACCGGCTCGAACCTTCCCGTGGGCGACGCTTCGGTGGATGTGGTTTATTCGTTTATCGTTCTGCAGCATGTGGAGAAGTTTGCGATTTTCCGAGATTACGTCTGCGAGGCCGCCCGCGTGCTCAAACCTGGCGGCTTTGCGGTGCTCTACTTCGCGCGCTGGCAGTGGCTCTCGCACTTGAGTCGTTCCTACCTTCTGGCTGCGGTAGATCGCTTTTTGGAATCGCTGAGATTGCGTGAGGGCTACCTTGAGAAGCCAACAGTCGTAAACGACATCAATCTTATCGTCTCACTAGGAATGGCTAAAACTGTGGTTCGCGAAGCGGGTTTTGCGATTGAGCGAAGCATGATATCTCGTCGGAGAGTGCCAGACCACGGGGATCGCTTCGGGGCCCAGCACGGGCTTGTGCTTCGGCGACTAGGCTCTTGAAAAAATCATTCGGCGCAAGAGGCCAAGGAAAAGAGGAGTCGCACTAACGGCGGGATTTTCGCCTAACGCGCGAATCATGTTTTCCCGGACTGCACCGCTCCGAGCAGGCAGCGCCCACGCATTTCGTAAGAAGGCCTCGGCCATAGCGTGCCGCTTTTCTTTCAATAGACGGGCCGGCTTCCCGCAATCAATGAGCTGATAGAATGGAGTAAAGATTTTTTCTCGTTCTTCATAAACTTTATTCCACGCTGCCACTGTCTTAGAATCTGGCTGGCGGTGTTGGATGGCGAGAGGCTCTGGAAGGTAATGGAAAGCATGCCGTTCCGAGAGGCGCCACCAATATTCATAGTCCATTGCGTAGTGCAGATCCTCGCGAAGGTGGCCGACTGTATGTGCGGCACTCCGCCGAAAAAAAATTGCTGGCTGGTGGAGTTTCACGCGTCCCGACCACCAACGCACAAGGTCAAGGCGATCGGAAAATGATGCACGAGCAAGGCCTTCCCCACTGCCGTCGTAGGAGACTTGTCTAACATCACCATACACGACCTGAGTGTCGCGGTCCGCAAAGGCGGCGCGTAGCTTGGCAAACAAACCCGGCATGTAGGCATCGTCGGCATTTAACCAACAGATAATTTCCCCTTGGGCCAAGGTGAGAGCCTTATTGACGGCGTGCGATTGTCCGCGGTCTTTTTCAGATGAAAATGTGACGTTCGAAAAATTCTTAACAACCTGAGGGGTTTCGTCGGTCGAAGCATTGTCGCAGATGATGTGTTCATAGTCCGGATCACCCTGCGACGCGACGCTTTCAAGGCAGGTTCGTAAAAAGCGACCTTGATTGTAGGAAGGCGTGATGACGCTAAGATACGGCACTAGATTTTGATTCTTCCGGCCGAGTCGGCAATCCATGTGGGAGTGCTTGGCAATCTTCCGACTGCCGTTAGAAGAGCTCTCATGATTCGAGCTCGGAGCAACCACGAGCCACCTAGTCCCTCGCGCGAGGCATCTTCCAACAGTGGAGTGATCAGCTCCCAGCACTTCCAGTAGAACACTTCTTTCATCGCACAATTGATGAGTTCGTTCGGATTCGGAATCCATCGAACGTCAAGCCCGCGTGCCTCACCCCACGATCGAAGGGAATTCTTTGAGAGCCAACCACGGTAGATACGCTTGGCTGTCTGACTGCCATGCGAACCCTCCCGATAGGTCTTATCAAGCACGACCGCATCACAATGTACCACGGGTGCAAGGAGTCCGCATCGGAGCCAGAGATCACGATCTTCCATTGGCTCTGTTCCTCCGGTAAAGCCTCCTGCCTGCTCGAAAATGTCGCGACGCACAATGGCAGAGCCCGGCGTGATAATTGCACTCCGGTGGAGGTTGGCCATTGAGGGTGCTGGCGGCGACCCCACGCAATACGGAAGACCCGTGAGCCGTGTTGCGAGCACCGAAGCTGCGCGCTCTAGCACGAATCCATAGGCCACACCCGCTCCGCCACGCTCAGCGGCGGCACGCAATGCATCTGCTGCTCCCGGCATTAACGTGTCGTCTGCATCGAGAAAAAGGAACCAATCGCCACGCGCTATCGCCGCGCCACGATTTCGAGCTTGCGAAACGCCTCCATTTGGTAGGACGAGCGTGCGGATGCGATCTCCGAAGTCAGCACAGATTTGTGGAGTTTCATCGGTGCTCCCATCGTTCACGACAACGACTTCTCCCTGCCCTATGGCGCTCGCGATGGCGGCGGCAAGCCATGACCCGCAGTTGTAGGCGGGGATGATGATGGAGATGGGAGGCTTATTTTTCAGGCGGGGAAAATTTCAGGCACGGGCGAACGGTGACGAGACATCACCATTTCGAGTAACTCTGGCACGCGGTCGTATTGGTGGAGAATAGGGATGATTGCGCCTTGCGCGTCGAGAACTTGTCCTTGAGAATTCAGCGATAACTTAGCGTATTTAGAGTTTCCCAACGTGATGACGCCGCCGTCTCCGATAGCGTGAGCGTGGACGTTTGAGATCTGACCCGTATGGAAAAGGTAGTTGTGAATAGCCTGGTCTCCGCAGGTATTCATGCGTTGAACGGCGAAGATACCACGTCGCATGAGATCCAAGTAGTTAAGGATGGATGCTGAATCTCCAAGTGTCGTGCCAGAACACACACGAGGCTTCGGGGCCAGCATGTCCAAAGTTTCTGACCCGTAGAGATCGCTGATCCATTTGCGGTGATAGGGACAATCACCAATCATGAGCTTGGGGGATTCAAGGTAAATGTGGACGCCGTTTTCTAGTCCTGGTGAAAAGGGATTAGCCTGAAAAAATACATCTCGACTATCCGTGAGAAGAATCGCCTCGTAGCGATCGCGGTGGGCGCGGAGAAAGTCGCGATAGAGTATAAAACGGAGATAGGTATGGTGTAGCACTTTGCGAGCAATGGTATCTTTCCAAGGCTCCGGCAACGGCATGGCCAAAAGTTTTCGCCAGATCGGCCAATACCGCGCGGTTGGACGAATGCCTTTTGGCGATGGATAAGGAAACGCCACTTCTATTGCATGATGCTCCCGCAGCAGGTCTCGGGCGTCCGGCTGAAGTGAAGAGGTGAAGACGACCAAATCTCCATCGAAGCCACTCCCTGCCAAGCTCTTGACCAGAGGGGCGATTTCTGCGGCTCCATAGCCGAGTGCAGCGGTCAATATCGCGTTCTTTTTATGGGCGGAAGGCATTATAGTCCCGTTCGGGTGGCAATAAAATTAGAGAATTTTGCTTCGCTTAATTTCTTGATGGTGACAAATCCTTTGTTCGTGAGTAGCGCAAGAATGTCAGCGTGATCAGCCGTGGGGCCTTCAAAAACAATACACCGCAGGCTAGTTGAATCCAACAAGGTTCCCATACCGAGGAGGACCGCCAACTCTGCACCCTCGACGTCAATTTTCATGACGTTCGGGGCCGGTACCATGCCATCCTTTACTAGGAGGTCTGCTCTCGCGCAAAGAACTTGGATATCGCAGTCGTAGCTAAATCGTGAATCTCGGCGGAGCGTGGACATGCCGCTATTTCTATTGATCTTCACGCTGAATACCCCCGCGCCGTCGCGGTCGGATAAGGCCAGAGAGCAAAGCTGGATTTTGCCTGGTTGGAGTTCGTTATTCAAGTGCAGTTGGGCGTACGTGAACGGCGAAGGTTCGAAAGCCACAACTCGTAGAGAGGGTTCATGTCGGAGAAGGCTAAAGCTTATCAGTCCGTTGTTTGCCCCAACATCCCAGAGGACGTCGCTGGGTTTCAAGCTCACCTGCAACGCATCTACCACCTCTTGATCGAAATGGCCCTGAGCGAGCAAAAGACGGTCAATGAAGTTGTAAGGATTAAGCCAAAGCCTCAGCCCGCTTGGCAGTTTATGGCCGACATACTGTAAACGGTGCGTGCCCCTGAACCAAAACAAGAGACCTTCTGCAAGCCAGAGTCGCTGAGTGCGAAAAAGATAAGCGATTAACGCATCGAATACCATAGCTGGGGAAGCTTTTGATCGTAGAAAAGTGAGCATTGTGGGTAAGGGTTGGTTATCTGCTTTCTTCGAGTCGTAGAAAACTCACCACTGCCGGCCAGCGGGCTTCCATAGTGAGTGCAGAATCAAAATGGCGGCGCCCGTTTTCGCGGAGGACTTCGCAGAGAGTGGAGTTTTTTAAGAGGACAGCAAGCTTGCACCCAAGGAGATCAAAACGTCCGCGGGGCACAATGTAGCCGTTGAAGCCATCAATGATTGATTCCCGAAGTCCCAAAATGTCCGTAGCCAGCGGAATGGTTCCACACGCAAGCGCCTCGTGTGGCGTGTAGGGCCCTCCCTCGCCCCACAGCTTGTCTTTTCCGGGATTCAGCGTGAGAAAAAACTCGCACGTTTGCATGGAGGCTAGGACGTCCAACTCTGACCCCTGGAGCTGAAAAAATGTGACATGGCTAACATCACACACGCGACGAACCTCCTGTAACGCTGCATCCGAATGGCTTCCCTCGTCAAAGTAGCCAACGCGTCCCGCTATTCGCTTGGAAATGTCAGGCTTCCAGTGGCATTCATCAACGAGGCTTGGAAGGAGTTCCACAGAGCGATCAAATCGCGCCATCAAGCAGCCCTGAATTGTACGAGAAAAAGCCGCGAAGTTCGTGATATGGCCATTCCTTACCGCTTGGGCAATTTCGGGGAGCTGGTAGCGATCTGAATATGCCGATTCCATGTCCCAATAATAAAAGCTATCCACACCGAGGAGAAACGCGGTCGCATCAATCCAAGATGTGACGCATTGGGACGATGGATTACTTGCGAAGCGTCTCTGGAAGTCCTGAAGCGAAATGGTGGGTGCTGTCTCTAGAAGCCAAGGCTCGCGTGAGCCATCCCATGTCACCATGTAGGCATCGTAGTTATGGCGCCTGAGAAGCAGGCAGAGATTATTAAGGCCTTTTTCTCCGCCGCAAAATTTGGAACTTCCTCGTTCGATCTCGTCGCGGCAATAGGAGAGAAAAATGGGGTAACGTTGCGTTGCGAGCGCACGTTGAGGCAGCGGTGAATCGCCTTTTGCGGCTTGTTGATTGGCGAGGTGCTTTGACCGTGAGGTGGAGCCTCGTAGGAACCAGCCCGCATCGTCACGAAATCCGCGTTGGAAGACATTCCACGCTAAACGCAGAAGATGCAGCCCTCGCCAAGTGCGCCACCAATATTTTCGTGATGCGCGGATCATCGGAGTCCTTCGGCAGCGGTGAGTAGCTCTGCTACCACAGCGGGATCTAGGCGCATGTCGTAAGCGTCGCCCACATCGTCCCCATACATGTGCCAATGCTCAAATCCCAAAAGGCTGGAGATGCGAGCGGCAGCGGAATCCCACCGCAGCGGATTGTAGAATTCAATGATGGTGGCTCCCGGACGAGCAAAAAGAAGATTGTAAATTCCTGCTCCATGCGGGCCAGCAATCATCTCTGCGGAACTGAAAAGCGAGAGCTGCTCGTCGAATGTAAGTTCCTCGCAGAGCACCTTTTCAAATCCATGGGAGCGAAAAATAGCGAACACTTCCTCCTCATTGACGACCCGCCGGGAGGAGAGTTCGCGGCTCACGTAGAGACGGCGGGGAGGGGTATTTGCGGCCGAGTTTTCGCGAAATTTCTGGCGAAGGCGCTGAATAAATTCAGATCGAGGAAAGCCCGTTCTTGAGGCGGCTGAGACGCATCGTAGCTTTTCGACTGTTACGCAATCAGCGGGCATTTCGATAGCCTGCCGAATGCCTAGTGCTCGCAACGAATCGTAGTGGAATGCCTTAGCTCCACGCGGGAGGAGGACAGGCATCTCAGATAATTGAAAATCAATTGCCGCCAGCCGGGGTAGCGAGTCCATGAGCCAATGGGCATAATTGAGGCTCCACGATGCAACGAGCGAAAACGCCTCAGGCAGAGAAGCGATTGGTGTGGTGAAACCTGCTGCGGCTACCGTCGTGTTGACAAGGCTCGATTCGGAAATCATGACCCCTCCCCGAGTTCTCACACACCCATGAACCGTTTCTAAGTCTACGTCGTAGAGAGCCACCTCGAAAGCGGAGGCAAAACGCTTCGCGCTTACGCTGTAAAGTTCGTTAAAGTATTGTGTCGCCCAACGTCGCTCACCGGAAGAGCGCGTGACATCATGCCTAGCGATCCAATCTTCAGAGTGGGCGAGCATGTGCCCAAATTGGATTGGAACTGTGCGCGAGGGGAGGCGAGTCTGTTGTCCCTCCGGTAAAATCTGTCTCACGGAGCAACCGGACGACAGAGCGAGCTCTGCGACAGTTTGCGTCGGTCCAATAGGCGAACGCTCTGGCTGCGCCGCAGTGAGCCCAGCAAAGCCAAGTATTTTTCTCAGACCCACGCGGAATCCCATTGGTTCTGACATCGTTCGTAAGAATGTTCCTGCCGCAAAGCGGCACGGTAGAGTTTTGAGTGGTTAGGTTGATCCTTGGCAATGCGCCGGACAACTTTGAGAAGGCTTTCGGGATCTCCATTGATGATGAGCTCCGGAAGTCCAGATTTGGAAAACATCTGGCAAAGCGACGAATACTCTGGGCCGTCGGCTAGGATGCAAGGTGCCCACGCGAGGTATTCGAGAACCTTTGAAGGGAAAGACGTTCGCACGCTGTGCTCTATGGCGGGGTCGAAGGAATATGGCGCGTAACACATCAAGCTGCTGGCAAGCAAATCATGAAACGCAGACTCCCCCTCACATGGCTGGATGACAACGGACTCCAGCGAGCCGAGCAGTTGAAGAACTTGCTCGGGCTTTGCAATGGTAAATCGCAAAGTGAGGTTAAAACCATCTTCTCGGTTGATCTCTCTAACCACTTTGTGCAAGCAAACCAAACGTTCGGCGTAGAGAGCATTCAAGCTCCCAAGAAAAAGAATTTGTGAACTCCGCTGGGGACTTATCTCCTGTTCAGGCACTTCGTAGGGAAGGTTCAATAGCCGACAAGAAACTCCATACCGTTGTTGCCAGACGGCACACAGCGTAGGCGTCAGTGCAAATATCCGGTGCGCATCAAGGAGGTCTGAACGGAAACTCGGATAGGCCCCACCCATAAGTTCACAATCATCTACCGCATAGATTACGTAAGGTATTCCAAGTTTTTGAGCGAGCCACCGGCCACGCATCAAAGCCATGTCGTCTGACCCAATTGGCACCAAAAGCATGTTTGTGCCGTTCAACCTTTTCCATGCTTTTAATAGAGGAAGCCACAATGCGAGGCGTTCGCCTTGAGATCCCAATCCCATCGGTGCAAACAACCGCGCGAAGCGCGACAAGACAGCAGGCATTAATAGCCTCCAACAAATACCGCGCAGGCTCGGCCGCAGGCGCGTTGTGGGGCTCCACGGAGATGCCTCGTTAACGATTATTCCGGACACTCGGCGGCCAAGTGCGTCTGCGAGTCGTCCATTGACTCGCTCCAGTCCAAAGCCGACGCACTCCTCCGCAATTGGGGCATTTTCCAAATAGAGAAACGTCTTCAATCAAAAACGCGCCACGCTTGTTTGCTGTGGTCGAAGAAAAATCCCGCTCCACCCATCGGTGGTAAACCAAACATCGCATTGCTAGCGCGAGCGATGACACCACGATCGCCTGCATCCCAGCGTGCGGTGATTCGTTCGCGCCAAGTCGCTTTACGGCAGATTGAGTGGACCTCTTGGTGATACGCGGACTGGTTCTCGGAAAGCTGGCCGCGATGGATGCGGTGTGCACCAAGAAAGGCGTCCACCGTCGTCACTTGTGCCACACTCGAGAAGCACTGCCAGAGATAAAAATCTCCAGCGAGCCGAAAGCTGCGGAGCTTCTTAAGATCCACCGAGTCATGCAGGGATCGTCGCCAGAAGGTAGATTCTTGCTGCACCGTCGGCAGCGGACCCCCGGCATAGATTCCGTTCTCAAAAAACGCGCGGCGAAAAGGCCTCTGCAAGCGCACATCGGTGACCTGCGAGGCCTCATTCATGCCGACGCGGAACCCTGTGAGCCACTGTATCTCGGGCCGTTGGAAAAGCTCGGCGACCACATCAAAAGCCCCCGCGTGGTAGGTATCTCCAGCGTTGCAGTAAGCCACGACGTCGCCCGTCGTGGTGAGCATTCCCTTAGCGACGGCATCGTAAAGGCCCGCGTCCTTTTCGGAAAGAACACGCACGCCGCTTCTGCGCGCTAGGTCTTGTGTTCCATCATCCGAGGCCCCATCCACAATTACGTATTCCAGCTCGACACGTCCCGAGAGGACCGCACGCTGATTCAGGATGGAATCCATCGTTTCTTCGAGCGAGGCTATGGCATTTCGGCACGGCGTGATGATGGAAATTTTCACGCTATCAGGGCCGACTTAAAACGCCTTCGTAAAGGCTTTGGTATTTCTGTGCTTGCGTTGAACTCGCAAATTCCGAGACCGCACGTTCACGACTCCTTGCACCGAAATGAGCGGTCATGTTCGGATCTGCAACAAAGGCTTCGATCTGTTGAGCAAGAGCTTGGACATCGCCGGGCGGCACGAGCAGGCCGTTTTCTCCGTGCCGCACTGCTTCCGGAATGCCGCCTACTGCAAAGCCTGCCACAGGCAATCCACAGGCCATTGCTTCCAAGACGGTGTTGGGAAAATTATCCTCGAGCGATGGAATCACGAAAAGATCGCATGCCGAATAAATCACCGAAAGTGAGAGGTCATCCTGGAAACGTCCCAGAGCGATGCAAGGCAACGCCATGGGGGGCGCTACCGAATCTCCAAACACCACGGCAACACACCGCTCGGCTATTGGTGCAGGTAGCGTTTGCAAGGCTTGGCACAATTCCGCGAAACCCTTGCGCTTATCCGTGGTGGCAGCCACAGCCCCAAATAGAATGAGGAATCTATCCGGCGGCAGACCAAGAATCTCTCTCGCCGCTTTTTTATCTCTGGGTCGAAATACTTCCGTATCGAGGCCATAGGGAATGATGTCCACTGGCTCGTTTTTGAAGAGCTGGCTCGACTGAATTTCTCGGGCGAGCCATGCCGAGGGGCTAACCAGAGAGAAGGTCCTCTTCGGCCATCGTGCATTTTTGAGGTTCCAGATCCGATGGCTAAGGTCATTTTTTGCTTGGAGTTCAGGAGGCAAAGCCGGGCAACAGCCGCATGCCACCTCAAAGTTGCGGCATGTTCCGGGATAGTGACATCCTCCCGTCGCAGCCCAAGCGTCGTGTTGCGTCCAGACGATTGGAGCTTCAAACTCCGCAATAGATTCGATCGGGACGAAACCGTCGCCAATCCAGTGGAGGTGAACAATGTCGGGCCGATAATTCCTGACCTGCTTGGCGAGGTGGCTTTGCTTGAGATTGGTGGAAAAATACCTCGTTGCGGGAACCTTGGTTTCTTTTTTCCACGTCCATTTAGGGGTCTGTGCAAGTGCCCGCGCTTCGGGATGCGGTTCGCTTGTGAGGAATACGGACTCCGTGCCAAGGCTTTTCAATCCGCGGTGCAATCGCAACGCTGCCACACCAGCCCCCCCTCGCGCATAGGTACAGAGTTGGACAATCCTCACGGTGACGCGGGCTCTCGAAAGGCAAAGATGTTAAGTTGGAGGTCCATGCCGAGATGTGTGGTCACATGCGAGAAAGGCTGGCGCGCCGCAAAGGCGGGGTGGACAACATAGCGAAATCCCGTTTCCTTGAGCAAAGCGAGCAGCTCCGAGAGCTCCTGCGGCTTATCGGCAAAGGAATGATACTCGACGAAGAGTCGCTGCACATTTCGGAGGTTCGAGCGGCAGCTTTGCAACACGCGCACTTCCGCGCCTTCGATATCCATTTTGAGGAAATCCACGCGCGACTCCAGGTATTCACTCAGGGCGCGCGTCTCAACCGTTAGATCCGATCCCGACTCATCAAGCCTACCAGCATCCGCGCCCTCGCGGGAAAAACTCAACGTCCCGTTCTTGTCCCATACGGCCGATTGGATGAGATCTACGTCTGCGAAGCCTGCCGAGAGAACATTCTTTGTAAGCACAGCGAATATTACAGGATCTGGCTCGAATGCGGTAATGCGCGCCTCTGGGTGCTGACGCCTGAAATTCAAGACGCTCAGTCCCACATTTGCCCCGCAATCAATGATCCGTGGCTGGTCGTGCGGGCAGGTGAAAGCATAGATATTTTGGACAACAATTTCCTCATAGCCATGCAAAAAAGAAGCAGCGTCGGGGACGCTAAACGGCGCACCGAGGAGGTTGGTGATTGTTTCGGAATGTCGAGGTCTTCGCCGAAGGCGCCTAAGCTCGCAGTGAACGACAAATTTTCGGAAAACGTCTCTCACAGAGGGCCATTTTATCGTCGTTTGTATATCCATTTCCTCAAGCGTGCTATTGCCAACTTCGCTTGTCCGAGGGGCGTCCACCCCAGAATCTTGCGAAGCTCGGTGGGCGACTTCTTGTGCGCTGTCCCCACCAAATAATTTCCCCACTCGGGCCGCACTTCCGATTGCTCCGGGGGCACGAAAAGCCATGGCAGGCGAAGGCGCGTTGCCGCTTCGCTCGCTCTCTGCACGTGGGATGCTAGCAACTGTGGATTTTGCTTATAAAAAGGTTCCTTCTCCCACTCGCTTTCTTGGGGACTGAAGAACGGAGCGTGCAAGGAAATCCGGCAGCCAGACGACGAAGCGTATGCAAGCCCTGAAACCAAACAGTTTGCTGTCACGCATTCAAACATGCTAAAAAGAAGCCTCAAGCGCACGAGAGCATTTGTGTCATCAATCGCTGCACCCACCACCCACGGAATCCCCATTTTGTCGAGCGTTTTCGACCATAGACCGCGCTCGATACAGCTCCCGTGAATGCAGAAGACCGCCAAGTCGAATTTCTCCATCATCGGAAGCACAGCTTCGACATAGGTTTCCTCATCCCTCATAGCCCCAGAGTGATTAGTTGAGTGAGCCGGCATTACGAGTAGGCTTGATTCGAGACGATCTACAGAAGGAGGCTCTGTATAAAGAAATGGCATGCCAATCGCCATGGCGTTTTTGCATCCATATTCGTCTAGTATTCTCAAATGACTATCCCTAGCTACAAGATGGAAATTCGCAGGCCCTCCATAATTAACTATATCGCGCAAATGACTCACGCAGTCATCTTCGACGATTCCATGGTTCCATGATATCTTGTCTGTGCGTAAGGGTGAAGAGAGTCCACAATACGAAGCAACGGTATGCAGAGCGCCATAAAACAATAACTCATGATCGGGTTGAATTGTTGACTGCTTGGGAAGGCGCGACACGAAGGTCTTCCACTTTTCCATCGCGACTTTTTGTGTCATAGAATAGAAGCCGCTACTTGCTTCTCACTCAAAAGGACTTTTTCCAAAACTTGTGGACAGAGATGAGCCTCCGAGAGCGGCTTACCTTCTGCAATTGCACATGCGGCTGTGGTGCCAAGAATGATTGGTAAGTATCGTGTGTGCAGACCATGGGCCGGCCGTATGGACCTAAGATTTTCGGCGGTGAAGACCTCTCCTTTTTGTATAGCGGCGGTGACAAAGAGCGATCGCCGAAGAAGACGCGTAGCTGCTTCATTGTCCGTCGGCGAATAGCTTACATTGCCGACTGCTGCTTCCGTCTTCCGAATTGCTGCCACCATTTCCGCAAATTCTTGGGGTTCAAGTGAAAAAGAACTATCCGGGCCCACGATACTACGGGAAATTGTAAGGTGTTTTTCTATGATCTTCGCCCCGAGGCAGACTGCTGTGATTGGAATGACCACATCCATTGAGTGGTCTGACAGGCCAGTCACGAGGTTAAATTTACTTGCAAGGTCCGGAATTGTGAGGAGGTTCATGTCGCTGATCTCGGCGGGATATGCACTTGTGCATTTTAGCAAAGCCAAAGCTTCGCCGCCAGCTTGGTGAAACGCCTCCACTGCCTCGGTAATTTCTTGCAGAGTGCCCATGCCGGTGGACAGAATCAAAGGCTTCTTTGTCCGGGCCACGGCTTGGATCAACGGGATATCTACCAGCTCAAAGGAAGCAATTTTGTAAGCAGGTACAGACAGTGTTTCTAAAAAAGCTACTGCGGTTGCATCAAAAGGACTCGAAAAGCAGTCTAGTCCTAGCGATTCGGCGTAGTTCTTTATCTCTCCGTGCCACTCCCAAGGTGTATAGGCCTCGGAATAGAGGCTATGGAGGGTGCGCCCCTCCCAAACTGTTCCTTTTCCAACTCGGAAGCAGTCTTCCGTAGAATCCAGAGTGAGCGTGCTCGCTGTGTAGGTCTGGAGTTTAAGTGCATTCGCTCCAGATTGCTTTGCTGCATATACTAACTGTAGTGCCTCATCAAGCGACCCATGGTGGTTTGCAGACATCTCCGCAATGATGTAAACTGGGCAGTTTTCTCCTATGCAACTGCTGCCAATTTTAAATTGCCGCTCTTTAATGTGAGAATTGTTCACGGGGGTGCTCAGGGTTTCAAATTATGCAGATTTTCTTACAGGGATACCTTTGGCGCGCAAGAAATCGCTCGCTGCTAAAGGAGTGCTCTCGGTGAAATGAAAAATGCTGGCTGCCGCGACGGCTGTTGCACCTCCGATCACAAGGGCATCCATTAAATCCTGATAGCACCCAGCGCCGCCCGAGGCAATGACGGGAACTCCGACGGCATTGGCGACTTCTTTTGTGATTTCCAAGTCATAGCCGAGCATAGTCCCATCGCGATCAATTGAGGTTAATAAGATTTCTCCAACCCCAAGTTTCTCTAGCTCCTGAGCCCAACGCACTGGACATTTTGAAGTCGGAACAGTGCCGTTGTTAGTGTAGCACTCAGGAGTTCCATTATTTCGTTTGAAATCAATACTGCCAACAATACATTGGGCCCCAAAACGAGACGATGCTTCATGAATTAACTTAGGATTCCAAAAGCCACTAGTATTAATACTAATTTTGTCAGCTCCACATCGAAGCAATCCTGAAATGTGTTCTATGCTGCTGACTCCTCCGCCGATAACTAATGGCACGAAGCATTCAGCGGCGATCTCTTCGATTGATTCATAGTCAGGGGCCCTATTCTGAGCTGTTGCAGAGATATCGAGGAGAATAATTTCATCAACGTCCCGAATGTTATAGATCCTGATCGCAGGTAAAACAGATCCTACACGCCGAGAGCTATCAAAACGTTGTCCTTTAACAAGACCCACATCTTTCCAAAGAAGTGTCGGAATTATGCGTGTTTTCAGCATTACTGCGTCGCAAGGAAATTGCGAATAAGGCGCAAGCCAGCGCGCGAGCTTTTCTCGGGGTGGAACTGAACGCCATGCACATTATTAAGACTAACTATGGAAGAAAAGTTTCCACAGTATGGCGTCTGAGCTACAGAGTGGTTTCGGTCTGCAGTAGAGAAGTGGTAACTGTGAACGAAGTAGAAGTCTACCCCGCTCGCAAGGCCTGTGAGAAGTCGGTGAGGTTTAATGAACTCCACCGCATTCCAACCAACGTGAGGAATGCGCATGTGAAAGCTCTCGTCACATAGTCGAGTGACCTCTCCTGGAATTAAATCGAGACCCTTGCAATGGGCGATTTCAAGGCCCTCAGTTGCCAGGAGTTGCATACCAAGACAAATTCCTAGCAACTCGACTTTTGGATTGGCAAGTGCTTTCTTGATTTCTGCTGGCCAACCTTCCTTGTTCAATGCCGTCATAGCTTGGGGAAAAGCCCCTACCCCCGGAAGCACTAGGCGATCGAAATCACAAATTGATGTGGGATCACGAGATATCACTACCTTGCCACCACCTTCCTCAAAGGCGCGACAAACGGAGCTCAAGTTGCTAGTGCCACAATCTATAATGAGGACTCTCACACGTTATCATAGTTGGTCTTCGTCAGGTTGCCCTTAGAGTCTTTGATTAATTTCCCATGCGTATCCCGCAAAAAGAGTGTCTTGTTGGTAAATTGATCGCAAAGTTGGATAAATCGGTCGGTTGATATTTTTAGAGGAGAAAGGATTTCTTCAAGTGATTTCCCGAGGTAGGTCCAAGGAAACTGGCCATCATGACGGCGTGTCATATCAAGCGCATCATCACGAGAGATTCGCCCACGTCTTAAATGTAAACACGCGATATCAGTGGCTCGTCCAAATCCAAACTTAAGAAACTTAAAGTAATCATGGATCCCTGTTTGGTGATTGTCGAGGTTTTCATAGTTAACGATTGATCCTTCAACCGTTTTCTCGAAGGTTTCAAATCCATGAGCCTGTGCGATCAGCGCATTTGAATATCCATCCCAAGGTAAATAGTGTCCTAAAAATAATCCAGTGACGCCAACGCGTCTTAGATCTTCATCGCTTGGATACGAATAAGGAATCATGTCACCAGAAGTGATGCCATCGAGTCCGATGAGGTCGCTGACACGAAGTCCCAGCATCCCTCCAAATTCTTCTAACCACCTTCGGTCGAGAGTATTGTCACCAGAGGCAGCGGCGGGACCACCATATTCATTTTGTGCGTTTTCTCCCCACATAATAAGAGGAACATTATATTGCACAGCCGCACGCACAGGAATAGTAAAAATACCTACGTGTTCCGGCCAAGAGATGTCGCCTACTTGCTCAAGTCCGATTTTGTTCAATTTACGGCGAACAACGGGATTTGGTGTGAACTCCACATAATCGACCCCAAGGTTTTTCAAGTTTTCGATGTTTCTCCTGCCAATATCTGCAAGGTCGCACGTGGTGGCAGTAACACATAGCGGCCTCAGTCCCATTTGAAGCATTCTTACGACTTGAAAAGTGCTGTCTTTGCCTCCACTTACTGGGACAATACAGTCCCAGTTTAGGCCAGAGGGTTGACGATATCGTTCAAGCAGGATTTCAAGCTCCGCCTTGCGCTCACTCCAATCCACATACTCTCGGTTCTCGTAGGAGCGACATGCATTGCAGACTCCAGCTTCGTCCAATTTTAAGTCGGGCTTGGTGTCTGGCATTATACAGCTTTGGCAATATTTAATCATGAAGTAAGAGGAAGCGTTTTCTATCCATTCGGAAAAGTATTTTATTGGTGGTTTCTGCTACAACCTCGAAATTGGCTTTTTTAAATATAATTTGAGATGCGGTGTTTCCAATTTTCACCTGTGCATCCATGAAGAGGTGACTCTCCTCTTCGAAATATTTTGAGCAGACCGCTTCGAGCACTCTTCCACCCAGCCCAAGTCCTTGATGCGTCGCTTGAATCGAGAGCGAAAGAAGGGGCGTCGGACTACCTTCTAAACGCACAATACCAAGAGGAAGACCTACGGCATTGAGTGCAACCCACATTCGGGTATGTGCGTCATCGAGGCGGGTGTTAAGCCATTGATTATGAGCTTCTGGCGTGATTTGGATTTCAGAAAATGATGCTGAGCGAGTGCCAGGCTCATTTGCCCAATCTCGGATAAGTTCCGCATCTTCGAAGGTTACTGGTCGAAGCGAAATCTGCCAACCTAGCATGGCTTGCGCAACACGAGTTGACCCATAGCCGTCGAGCAAAGTTTTCGATGCCCGAGCCATTCCATCGCGGTTATCAGGCACTAGTGCGCTGGCAATTTCATCCGATAGAGAGTCTACTTGAGCAGTGCAGCGAGCTGAGCCGGCTTCGCACAGGGTTCGGGCCACGGACTTCTGGTTTTCCGCCGCCACGAGCAAAATCTGAGGCACTCCGCAGGCAGCGGCCTCTAATGCAAGGGTGCTCGCCGTGCAGACGACCAATGCTGCGGCACGCAACTCTCCGATCAGCGATGGTGTGGGAGATACTTTTTTCAGAGGCGATGGAACTTCCTCGGACGTCACGACTCGAATCGTTAGTTCGTGGTGCTGAGCCGATTCTGCCAAATGCTTACAGACTTGAGGTAAAAGACCCCTGGCGTCTGTCCCACCCATTACAACCAGAATGCTATTTTGTTCTTCTCTGGCGGGTTGAATTGTGTCCTTGAATTCTCGTCGTAATAGCGCAAAACGAAGGCCCACCTTATAATGAGAACTCGGCGAGCGATGGCCCTCGGCGGTATTTGATGAGGGAAGCACGAAGACATCAGCCGCAGACTCGCGAAGAGAGTCATCAATCACCATAAGAAGGGTCTTACGGCAGAGCTTTTTGAGTTGTCTTTCGAAATTTAGGCCAAACTCATAGCCGTCTAAGACGATCCAAGTCGCGCCGATCTCGCAAGCTAGCTGCGCGGTCCGCTCGATATCGCTTGCTTGGTTCTCAGGGTGAGACACGTCAACCGTCCATGACTCAGATCGGAAAAGCTCTGCCAGGAATGGCGACTGGTGCGAGGTAAGGAAACGTGCGATTCCGCCCGCATCAGTCCACGCTTGAGCAAGAGCGATGCACCTCATCACATGTCCAACTCCTCCGGCTTGTGACGCATCTGCTCGAAAGAGTGCGACTGGCTGTCGCGCTAGTGGTTGGGTTTTCACTCAGCCGTTTTTCGGTGCAGGATGCGGTATTTTAGCTCCGCTTCGTCCCAATCCTCAGGCGTATCTATGTCGTGGGTTTCCGAGTGGGGAAGAACTACACCTGCGGAAGTCGAAGTAATCAACGCGCCCTTAGCCAGCATTTGCTCCGTGCGAAAAAAATAGAAGCTCCCTGCGTCGTGATAGCAAGGCAGTAAATCTTGAGTTCGGGTTTCGAGAGATTCCTTATCTAATGGGGCTAGCCGCCCTTCCTCTAAATGAAAAGCTCTCTGGATTGGATGGCTATACTGCACGACGGCAAGAACAGTTTCCACCTCAGGGTGACTTTCCAGGAGTGCAGCTGCCTCACGGATTCTTTCCGGCTTCAAAAATGGATTGGCAGGATAGATGCAACAGGCTCTTGGAAAAGAACGGCCGATGGCCTCATATCTTCCAATGACTTCGCGGATTACATCTACCGTAGTGGAGAAGTCGCCGCTGGATCCTGAGCTTCGATGAAAAGGGACATTCGCGCCGGCCGCCAATGCGACTTCCGCGATTTCTTGGCAATCCGTCGAGACCATAACCTCTGTAAAACAGCCGCATTCTTTCGCTGCCTTAATCGCGTAGGCCAAGATTGGCTGACCGAGAAATGGCCGAATGTTTTTTTTTGGAATTCGTTTGCTCCCACCACGCGCAGGAATGATAGCGATGCAATCCCTCATGCAGTCGCGACCACTGCACGGAGTTGTTCTACAACTTCCTCAACGTCTTCTTGCGACATGAGGGGGTAAATGGGCAGTGAAAGGAGTTTCTGAAATTCTCTTTCGGCAACAGGGCAAAGGCCAGCTTGGTACCCTCGGGCTTGGTAGAAGGGATGCAGGTAGACGGGCTTATAGTGCACGCTTACGCCGATCCCCTCGGCACGAAGCTTTCTAAATGCAGCGGTACGGTCACCCGCCACCTTAACTACAAAAAGGTGATAGCCATGAGAGCGATTTGCCCGCATGGGGATTGGCTCGACTCCGGGCATGGAATCAAATGCCTTTCGGTAAATCTCGGCTATTTCGTTTCGGCGAGCTATCCACGCCGGGAGTTTTTTCAATTGAGAAATACCAAGCGCGCAAGCAAGGTCGGGCAGTCGGAAATTGTAGCCAAGACTGACCATATCGTAGTCCCAGGCACCAGCCGATTCGCGTTGGCGGAAGTCCGTCGTAATTCCGTGATTGCGGAAAACGCGCATTTTCTCTGCGAGTTTGCCATCGGAAGTTAGAACCATTCCGCCTTCACCAGTCGTGATGGGCTTTACGGGATGAAAACTCAATGTTGTTACGTCGGCGAGGGCTCCTACCTTAGTGCCTTTGTATTCTGCCCCAATGGCATGGCAGGCATCTGCGAGAAGGGGGATGCCACGAGCGGAAGAGATTTCTCTTAGGGCATCATACTCACATGGCTGACCAGCGTAATCCATCGCCACGATTAGCTTAGTTCGCGGGGAGAGCCGTTCTTTGATTGAGGACGGGTCAACAAGAAGAGTGTCGGGGTCAACATCCGCAAAGACGGGTGTTCCACCTTGGTAAACGACCGCATTTGCCGTCGCCACAAAGGTAATTGCTGGAACGATTACTTCGTCACCCGGAGCAATCTCCAGAGAGGCCATCGCGGCATGAAGTGCAGCCGTGCCATTGGACATCGCAACGCCGTGTTCGACGCCACAAAAATCAGCAACCGCTTGCTCAAACTCAACGACTTTGGGGCCCGTAGTCAGCCAGTCGGAGTTGAGGACTTCAGTTATGGCCGCAATATCTTCCGCCCCAATGGTTTGTTTGCCGTAAGGAATCATAAGGTGGAATAAATGAGCAGGTCCGCATCGCCGGTCGTGGATTTGGCTATGTAGCCAACGATGGATCTCGCCCCAACACCCAAAAGGACATGGGTGCGGGAGCTTGGGCTACGCATTCCGTATTCAGTTATTGCCTTATCTGGCATTGCTACTTCTCCAACAAAAACCAAGTGATATCATCTTGAGAAAACTGGGGGTCTCCACGATAGCAGAACCCGTAGTCCACGAGGTGAAATTGAGGGTTTGCCTTCAAGAACTCCCCGGCAAAGTCACGTTTAAACATGCGGTCGGTGTGGCCACGATATTCCACAGCTACCGGTGTGGGGTTATAGTATTCGGCAATGCAAACATACCGGTTGGAGGCTTGCGCCAGAGTCGCATAGATGAGGGGCAATTTATCGGGATGAATATGAATGAGCACACCCTTTATTAAGGCGAAATCCCATCGGTTCTCCGAGTCGAACTCCAAAATGGATTGTTGAAAAATCGCATGGCACTCACCCCACTCCCGCAATTTTGTAGTCGCCTGCTCGTTGATCTCGACCGCCGCCAACTCGACTTCAGGAAGTAGGGAGCGAATAGCGCGCAGGTTCATGCCAATGTTGGCTCCAAACTCGACTAGGGAAGACAGGCTCTGACATCGCGAAAAAATTCGAGAGAACAACGCGAGGTTTCCAGCAATCAGGCTGGCGCTTTGATTTCTCACGGCATATTGATCGCCAAATTCGCCAGCCCAAAATGTTTCCTGTTCTGTTTGAAATGTTTTTTTCACAAGTAGTTACTTTTGTTGATAGATGAATGCTTAGTGGCCACCTTCCGCGAGCAGCCCACGAATAGCCTCCACGCTTAGCCACTCTGTGTTGTTGCCGCTGCTGTAATTGAAGCCATATTCCTGTGGCTTGCCAGCGAAGGTGTCACAATAGGCTCGGGCATCCCATAGGGGCATGGCGGGTTGGATTACAAAGTATTTCGAGAACTCTAAGGTGTTGAGACCATCGGTTTCGGTGATCATTTCTTCGTGGAGTTTTTCACCGGGGCGAATACCAACAATCTCAAGGCGACATTCAGGGGCGATGGCTGCGGCCACATCTGTGATGCGGTAGCTAGGGATTTTTGGCACGAAAATTTCTCCCCCCCACATGTCGCGTAGAGCTTGGAGCACGAGTGCCACGCCCTCGGAAAGCGTGATATTAAATCGCGTCATTCGAGCATCCGTAATCGGGAGCACGCCGGATTTTTTACGTTCCATAAAAAATGGAATCACACTTCCTCGACTCCCCATCACATTGCCGTAGCGAACGACGGAAAGCTTAATATCGCGTGCGCCGCGGTAGTTATTTGCTGCGACGAAAAGCTTGTCGGAACAGAGCTTCGTTGCGCCATAGAGATTGATCGGTGCGGCAGCCTTGTCTGTGCTGAGTGCGACGACACGCTGGACGCCCGAAGCCAGAGCGGCCTCAATGACATTCTGTGCGCCGAGAACGTTTGTCTTGATGCATTCGAAGGGATTGTACTCAGCAGCAGGAACTTGTTTGAGAGCGGCGGCATGGACGACAGTATCAACACCCTCCATGGCTTGGCACAGGCGATCTTTATCCCGCACATCGCCGATGAAATAGCGGAGCCCGGGGTGCTCAAAATGGGCCAACTCCTGCTGCATCTCGTATTGTTTGAGTTCGTCGCGCGAAAAAACCACGATGCGATGGACGTCTTTGTAGTCCTCTAGGATTGTGCGGATGAACTTGCGCCCAAATGATCCGGTGCCGCCGGTGACGAGGAGTGATGAGACTTCAGAAGATGGCATAAGATTTTTAGAGTGATGTGAGGAGAGCTTCGAGGCGGGTGGCATATGTGCCGGGTTTTGTGACGACAAAGAAATCAAGATTGGTCGCTGTGGACTTTTCTTTCATCAATTCTTGAGTTGCTTCGACAAGCCTCGCGGCTTCACGCAGCACGAAGACGGTGGGTAGGTCGTAGAACTCTCGAAAGTGCAACATCGCCCCGGCCTTGTCAGGACTCCAGTAGTGGCGTCCATCGCCAAAGTTCAGGGCAAGGATAGGTAGGTCGAAATGCATGGCTTCGAGGAGCGCGGTGGACATCGGGCTTATGAGCGCATCCGATGCGCGGTAGAGACGAGCTAAGTGGTCAAGGTCAAATCCGGAGTCCGCAGCCGTTCCGGCTTGGCGAGTGGCGTTGTAGCTGGCCTGCATCGCGCCGTCCATAGTCACATTTTTCCACGCGATCGAATCGAAGTGTTCCTCCTGCCGATGCATGCGCCATGGGTGGGGACGGTAAAGAATGTGGGTATTTGGCAAGAGCCCATCTTCTACCGCTTGGTCGAGCGAACGAAGCATCGCGGTCTCGTCAATCTCGCGGAAGCTTCCCGCAAAAAGGATGATTTTTTTCCCCTGCGGTAATCCAAATTCTTCGCGCAGAGCTTCGCGTGATTCCTCGCGATGACGCAAGAGATGGTCAAAATGAGGAGCTCCTAGGGCACTCACATTCTCGATTGGCATTCGCTGAATATCACGGGCGTGGGCCCGAGTCTGTTCACCCCAACACGCCATGTGATTTGGTAGAAAGGTGAGAAGTCCTTTGCTGGAGAGATTATCCCAGTTCAAGGATAGCAATAGGCTTGGTATGCGGAGCTTTTCGCAGGCGAGGAGAATCTCGTCGGTTATGTTGTCGAGCAATGCAGAGGGGATCACCACGCGATCCGGACGTATCTCTGCAAGGAGCCGGCGCAGCGAGGGGAGGGGTTGAAGAAAGCATTTGTAGGCCGCTCGCCGCAGTTCATAGACGCCGGGAAGTGCGCGAAGTCGGATAGACGTGTAGGCGACGCGGCCGTGACGTTTAAACGATTCTGCTCGCACATCGAACGAGGGGCTTATTTTTCGATACCTCATGCACGAAGCGTCGAAATGCCTCTTCCACAGTTGTGCGCGGGTTGCGGGAATCACAATGCGGTGAACCCTCTCATTCCCGTTCATTCCTCGAGAGGTCAAGACTTCCACGAGCTCGTTGAAACAGTCTTCTGTCGTCGCAAAATGGAGGTCGAATTTTTCCCTCGGTAAATCAAGCGCACCGGATGCGATAAAACGCATCACGGTTTGCTTCGAGTTAATGGGGATGAGGAGCTTCAACGACGATCTACGGCGCGCACTTCACAAGAAGACACTGGGCAGTCAGCAAGTGCATGCGGAACACCGAGGGCGTTGAAAGGCAGAATTCATCCACAGCGAGCTTCACGCCTGGGCAAGTCTCGTGGCCGTAGTCATCCACAAGAATGACCCCACCCACGACCATCTGCGGAAGAAACATCGCGAGACCTGCCTTTGTCGCACCGTAGAGGTCAACATCAAGGTGGACGAGGGAAAAAGTCTCCGAGCTTATTAGGTCGCCAAAGCCTTCGATCCTGCCTTTGTGAACCTGAGTTTTTGGCCACGGAGACAAATACTGGCAGACATCTTCGAAAGAAGTTTCCCCAAAGGCACCCGCGAGTTGCTGGCCGTCCTTCTGGTCGAAGTCGTCAGGAAATCCCTCAAAGGTATCAATGACATGGAGCCGGTTGGTGTAGCCAAGATCTGAGGCGACCGCTGCCATGAAGTGGGCACCCCCCCCGCGATACGAGCCAACTTCCGCGAAGCTCGAACTTCTGGAGTGTAGATCTCGGTTCTCAAGCACGGAGAAGAGTGCGTAAAGCCTATCCCAACTCATGAGGCTTCGTTGATTTCCCATGACTTCACGGGCTCGCTCCCGGAAAATTGGAATGTAGCGAATATCGGTTTTTTTCCTGAACTTCGCGGAGTAATACGCCGGTGCGTATTGGAAATCTTTCTCGATTTCCGAAAGTTGGATGCCTCGCGTTTTTAGGACGGAGTTAATGGGATCGAGCAGGAAGGAGAAGTTCATAGGCTGAGCGTTCGAACAATGGCAGTGCGATCAAGTCCGTGGGCTGCGAGCACCTCGGGATTCAGACCACAAAGTGGCACGTCATCGAGCCCGAGGCGGGTAATGCGACACGCGAGGCCAAGTTCAGCGATCGTGCGGGCGATCATGTCACCTTGGCCTCCGATGCGGTAGTGGTTGTCTAGGGTAAGCACGCGCGTGACGCCAGCGAGAGCTCCAACCAGCCAATCAGCATCAATAGAGTTGAGCCACGGAAGGTCAATAAGTCGCACGTCTATGCCCAGTGCATCCAGAGCTGCGGCTGCATGCCATGCCTCGGTAAGAAGAACCGGACCATAGCCGATAATGGCGACGGCCGTGCCCTCGCGAAGGGTGTTTCCCCGTCCAAGCACGAGCGACTGCGTGCTGGCGGGGAAGGGGACATCCACTGGAATGCTTGTGAGCCGGAGATAGCTGCTCCCGCAATTGCCCTCCACCGCCCACGCTAGGGCTGCTGCTGCATCGGCTGCACAGGCTGGTTCAATGAGGGTGAGACCGGGAATTTGTGCTAGAATGGCGATGTCGCGAACGGATTGATGCGAGTGGCCTGGCCCGCCGGGCACGAGGCCGGCGAGCGAACCGACGTAGATGATCTTAGTTCGCTCGGTGGCGTTGTTGTAGATTTGTTCGTTGGCACGTGGCGTCAAGAAGCAAGCGAAGGAATGAACGATCGGAAGCTTCCCATGCAGCGCAAGTCCACTCGCTTGTGACACCATGTCTTGTTCGGCAATTCCGCATTCGATGAAGCGTTCTGGATAGGCTTCTGCAAAGGGCAAGAGGCCACAATCTACCATGAGATCGGCATCGAGAACGACGAGGTTCGGGTATCTGGCTCCTTGCCTAACAAGCTCTTCGCCATAAGCCGAGACGAGTCGCTGGCCGACTGGGGGAACACGATCTGGGATCGTTTCGCTCTCGATGCAAAGGGCGTCGCCTCCGAGTCGTTTCGCTTCGCCAATAAGCTCAAGCAACGCGTCGTCGAAAACACTCGTCGCGGGTGCGCCGCTATGGAATTTATAAAACTCAAATTCGCCCGCCGCAGAAGTTTCTTCCATAAAACTCACGCCACGTCCCTTGGTCGTATTGGCAATGAGCACCTTTGGCCGAGAGGAGATCGAGTCAAAGCGCGTGAGGATCGTATCCATAGCGGCGAAGTCATGACCGTCTATCGCAGCAACCTCCCAACCAAAAGCCCGGAACTTCGACTCAAGGTCGCCGAGGGGTGAGACTTTCTCTATCCATGTGTCGGATTGGATTTTGTTGTGATCAACAATGACTGTTAGTTCGCCCATGCAGGCATTCGCTGCCCCTTGAAGGGATTCCCAAATTTGGCCTTCTTGGAGTTCGCCATCACCCGTCATGACAAAAATACCTCGACGGATCCCGTTCAAACGGTCCGCTCGGATCATGCCCTTGGCCTTAGAAATTCCCATTCCAAGAGACCCCGTGTTACAGGGGATTCCCACAGTTCCGATATCGGGATGGCCCGGTAATCCATCGAGCTTTCGGAGTTCGTGAATCTTGTGAAATGGGAGGTCGCCGAGTGCGGTGAGGACGGCATAGAGACCGGGCGCATCGTGTCCCTTGGATGAAAAATAAATACTCGGAGCGTGCCCGGCAGGCGGCTTGCTCAGGACTTCGAGATGAAGCCAGACCATGATGTCCATCGCGCTGAAGCTAGAGCCAATATGCCCCGAGCCGGCGCGCATGATTGCGTGGAGAGTGTTGATGCGACACGCCGTTGCAAAGGCGCTAGGCGAGACCATGCGGAGGCGGTCGCACTCGTGTTTAGGAACCCAAGAGAGCTTCATAGTTGGGAGAGAAATGGTTTTACGACGCCTCTTTCGACAAGAGTCTCAGCGAAGAGGAAGTCGTCTGGTTGGTTAATGTCAAAGCCTTCGTAACCTACGGTATGGAAGCCAAGAATACGCCGGCCGGCGATGGTGCCTAAAACTTGCGGAACGTGTGACCACGCGATCTCAAGGCTGGCATTCTGCACCAAAACGGGGGCAAGGCTTTGGGTCGCAGAACTGTGCCACGGCGGCATAGCTCCCCCATCGTCGAGGAGCGGCTTGAGAAATCCATCGCTTCCAGCCGTCCACATTTTTGCAGGATGTTGTCGGCAAGGTTCCACAGCACGAAGGGAATCGGCGTCGCTAGCTCCTTGAAACGTTTCGAGTGCGCGGACGAGTGTCGTCGGCGTGCGGAAGGGACTCGTTGGACGGAGGATCACGAAGGCGTCGTAGCTTTCACCAGCCGCTTCGAGAGTCGTCAACGCGTGGATCACCCAACCAATATCGGGAGCAGTGTCCGAGGCCAAGTCGAGTGGCCGCAAAAAGGGAACCTCAGCACCATATCGCCTCGCAACTTCTGCGGTATGCGCACAATCCGTCGAGACGACAACGCGATTCATAATTCCAGATCGTATGGCCGGCACGATCGTATGCGCAATGAGCGGGTGTCCCGCGAGTGGGCGGAGATTTTTTCCCACGACGCGCTTCGAGCCACTACGGGCGGGGATGAGACCGAGCAACTTCATAGCTGCGCCGGGTTGAGATTGAGATAAATATCGCGCAATTCGGAATACACCTCAAGGGCTTCCGTGCCTGGCTCGCGTGTGCCATTGCCAGATAGCTTGGTGCCCCCAAAAGGCATATGGGGCTCGCTCCCAAAGGTGCCACCGTTCACCGTCACCACACCGACATCCGCTTGGTCCGCAAAGATCATGGCGCGGTGGACGTTCTTTGTATGGATTGCGGCAGTGAGTCCATAAGGCGAATCGTTGGTCATAGCCAGAGCTTCAGAAAAATCGGACACGCGATGAAGGCAGGTGATGGGGCCAAAGAGCTCCTCGGTGTTCAGCGGATCATCGTGGGCCACATTCTCGAGAATGGTTGGAGCCATGAAGCAACCGCGATCATACATGCGCTTACCGCCAAGAAGCACGGTCACCCCGCGTTCGCGCGCCGCATCAATGGCTGCCACCATTCGATCGAGTTGGCGGAAGTTGATGACGGGCCCAAGGTCGTCTTCGTCGCTCGCTCCTACCCGCAGAGCTGAGGTGCGGGCGAGGAGGCGCTTTTTAAATTCCTCATACACTGCCTCAAAAACAATCAAGCGACTTGCTGCCGCGCAGCGTTGTCCTGCATTGCTGAAAGCCGAGAGCACGGCCCAGCGCACTGCTTCGTCAAGATCGGCATCGTCGCAGACGACGAGCGCATTTTTTCCGCCTAGTTCGAGAGAGACACGGGCTAGGCGAGAACAAGAAAACTCTAAGATCCGCCGTCCCACTGCGGTGGAGCCAGTGAAAGAAATGACCCGCACACGACTATCACACACGAGCGGCTCGCCCGCCTCGCTTCCGCGGCCTTGTAAGATCGCAAGCACACCACTCGGTACGCCGGCTTCCGCGGCGAGTTTGCCAAAGAACCACGCAACAGCAGGCGCGTCTTCAGACGCTTTGAGAATGGCGGCGTTCCCACAAATGAGAGCAGGGAAGACTTTCCACGCGACATTTGCCAGCGGGGTATTGGCAGCGATGATGAGCGCTGCGATTCCACGTGGCCGGCGCACTGTCATCGCGAGACGATTCGGCTGTGCACTTGTCGTCGTGCGTCCATAGAGGCGCTGACCCTCCGATGCGTAGAAGAGCGCGACCTGCACGGCCGCAGCGACTTCGCCTCGTGCGTCTTTTACGGATTTTCCGGTTTCCTGCGCGATGACACTGGCAAATGTCTCCCCATACTGCTGCAGGAGATCTGCGAGCCGATGGAGGATGAGCCCGCGCTGCACTCCGGGCATTGCGGCCCACGCCGATTGTGCAGCAGCGGCCGTATCAACCGCAACTGTGACTTCTGAGTGCTGCGAGGCCACAGCGTCCCACAGCTTGACTCCCGTGACCGGCGAGATTTTTTCAAATGTCGCTAACCCGAGTTGCTCGCTGTTAGCAATCCAGTTTGGAATTGTGTTAGGAATCATTGAAAAATTACCACGCTGTCCAACCGCCATCCACCACGAGGTCGGCACCAGTCATGTAGCAGGAAGCCTCGGAAAGCAAAAACACCAAGGGCCCGGTGTAGTCACTCGCATTGGCCATGCGTCCCATCGGCATACGCTGGCAATAGCCATCGAGAAACTCGACGTCTTGGTTGTCAAAAACCCCCGCAAGCGTGAGCGTATTTACGCGCACGTTCTTCCGAGCCCAGTATGTGGCCACATAGCGTGTGAGATTGTAGAGAGCGGATTTTGATGCGGCGTAAGCCACTGGCTTGAAAAACTCTTCACCACGCTTCCGGCGATATTCGTAGAGGCTTTGGACGGGTGAGACTTGGCCGTAAATGGAACTGACATTAACAATGCTCCCGCCGCCGGCCTGCGCCATCGCGCCCCCAAAAACTTGGCAACTGAGAAATACGCCCTTCACATTCACATCCATCACACGATCCCACGATTCTTCGGGATATTCCTCGAAGGGACCATTCTCCGATGCAGGACTATTGGGCGGAGAGTCAAGACCAGCATTGTTGACTAGGCCCACAATAGGTCGGCCCCATGCTGCCTGAATCTTTGTGAGCGCGCACTCCAGCTCCGCGCGGCAGGTCACATCAGCGGCAAAATGGTGCATCGTTTCGCTGTCATCCTCGACCGTCCGGTCAATCGCCGCTACGAAAGCTCCGCGCTCTCGAAGTGCTGCACAGTATGAACGTCCGAGTCGGCCCAAAGCGCCAGTCACGACGACCACTTTGTCAGTAAGAGAAAAAAGAGGATCCATCACAGCTTGGTTCCCTGGCGAGCAATCGCAATGAACTCGCAGAACTCTCGAACTGCGCCATGACCTCCGCGACATTGGCCAACCCAGCGAGCGACTTGGAGGACAGCCGGGAACGCGTCCTGAACGGCGGCCGGAAAGCCGACTCTGGATAAGACCGCGAGGTCGTTCACGTCATTGCCTAGAAAAGATGTCTCAGCCATTGAGATACCTTCCGCAGCAAGAAACTCGGAAAGTGCGGCTACCTTGTCATCGCAATTTTGACGAAACTCGATCCCGAGTTTGCGACAGCGCGCGGCAACGACAGGATTTTTTTCTGTCGAAATAACGACACAGCAAATCCCTAAGGCTCGCAGCACCGCAAGGCCAATCCCATCGGCGCGTGAGCAACGAACAAACTCTTCGCCAGTTTCCGACACATAGACCGAATTGTCGGTAAAGACCCCGTCGAAATCAAAAGCCGCGCATCGTAGGGATGGCGCAAATGCTTCGAGTGTCTTCACGGAGTAAGGTCACCCAAGGCGATGATTTCGTCGGCTTTGAGCGCGCGATTCGTTGCTCGGCCCAATAACCCATCTCGCTCGAAAGGGGGTATCCCTCCAGCTGGGGATTTGATTGCGAGATCCGGCTCAGTGAGAATGTGGCCAGAGGGAAGGTCACGCGCAGCAAAGAGACTTTTTCCCATTTTGGTGATGGCTGGACGTTCGATGTCTAGGAGCACTTTTTCTCCTGAGCCCATTGCCACTGCACAGCGCTGGATATCTCGAACCATTTTATGCATTCCGATCGGTTCAAGGGAAAGCGCGTGATCAGTGCCTTTCCACGTGTGGTTCAGCGTGAAATGCTTTTCAAAGACACGTGCTCCAAGGACATAGGCGGCGACGGCCATTGAGATCCCGTTATAGTGATCGGATAAGCCGACGACTAGCTCTGGAAACTCTGCACGCAATGTTGTCAAAACACGCAGGTTCATATGTTCGGCCTCCGTGGGATAGGTAGCCGTGCATTGCAACATGCAGATCGGAACGCCATAGGGGCCGACCACATCAAGAGCCCTCCGAATATCGTCAATTCCTGCACCACCGCTACTCAGAATCATCGGCTTTCCGATAGCAGCAACGTGTTTGAGTAAGGGTGTATTGCGAAGGTCGCCCGAGGCGAGCTTGTAGAGCGGCATCTCTAGATCCGCTAAAAAATCCGCACTCTTAAAATCGAACGCGGTTGCAAAGAAATCCATCTCTAGGTCTCTCGCGACCTCGGCAAGGCGCATGTATTCCTTATGGCCGAACTCAAGAAACTCCCGGTGTTCGCCATACGTTTTGCCAAAACTGTTCTCGTTGTCGTAGGGTTTGTTGTAGAAATCCTTCGTGAAGAGCGAAGCGTTATCGCGCTTCTGGAGCTTTACAGCATCAACACCCGATGCCTTAGCGGCACGAAAGAGCTCCTCTGCTTTTTTCAAGTCGCCTTGGTGATTATGCCCGATTTCAGCAATGACATATGGAGCGGAGTCATCGCTAATAATTCGCGATCCGACCTGCCATGTGCGGTTTTGTGTCTTATTCATAATTTTCCTTCCGGCGGAGGAGTAAAGGCCGGGTTGTGCAGCCCGCGCAAGTGGAGGCTCTCGGTGTAGAGGCTTACCGCTTCCTTCACGGGGCCTTCAAAGGCCTTGGTTCCTTTATGGAGAATTACCCCGCGCGAACAGAGATCGAGGATTTGCTCGGAGTTGTGACTCACGAAGAGGATAGTGACTCCACTCTGCCGAATTTCATCCATCTTAATTAAGCACTTTTCGCGGAACGAGGCGTCGCCCACCGCTAAAACTTCATCAAGAATCAAAATTTCCGGATAGAGATGTGCCGCCACCGAGAAAGCGAGGCGCACACGCATCCCACTTGAGTAACGTTTGATCGGCGTCTCGATAAATTGTTCCACTTCCGAGAACTCGATAATGCTGGCGTAGCGTTCCGTGATTTCTTTTTGAGTCAGGCCCATAATTGCGCCAGAAAGATAGACATTCTCTTTTCCGGTCAACTCTCCGTTGAAGCCAGTGCCGACTTCCAGAAGACTCGCGAGCCGTCCATGCAGAACGGCCCGGCCTTCCGTCGGAGCAGTGATGCGGCTCAGGATTTTTAACAATGTGGATTTGCCGGAGCCATTTTTCCCCATGATTGCGATCGCCTCGCCCTTAGCCACGGTAAATGAAATGTCCTTTAGTGCCCAAAAATCGCGTGGTTGTTGGAGGGTGTCGCGATCCTCCTCAAGGACATTGGAATGCGGATCCTCCTTACCGCGCCACCGAGCCCAGAGACTCTGAATTTCGTGGCTAAGCATCTGCCGATTGATCACACCAAGGCGATATTTTTTGCTAATGCCCTCGATGCTTACCGCAATCGGCGCACGTGTTGGATTGGTCGTCATAAGTCGGCTTCGTTCTAAACGGAATCCAGACAATCCTTTTCCACGCGGTGAAAGACCGCTAGGCCCACCACTAGGACTACCACACTCGCGACGGCCCCCAGTAAAATCTGCCAGACTTCGACCGTGCCGCGTCCCAATGCGGCAAATCGAAAGCCTTCGATAATTGGGATAAGAGGATTCCAGATAAACATCCAGCGCTTGTCCTCCGGAATCGCTGAAAAAGGGAAGACAACACAACTCGCATACATCCAAAGCTGAAGCAGAAGTGGCGTAACCATGGCCAGATCCCGCCACCGTATTGTAAGAGCCGAAATGAGACAACCAAGCCCCAGACTTAAAGCCGCTGTCTGAAAAATGAGAACAGGAAGGACGATGATTTTCCAACTTAAAGCGACATGCGTTCCTTGAAACTCGTAGATCAAGTAAGCCACGATAAAGAAAATCAAGTTCAGCCCAAAGCCGAAGAGATTGGAAAACATCTGAGAGATTGGCACGATCAGGCGGGGAAAATAGACCTTGTTGAACAAAGCCCCGTTGCTTGTGAACGTGTTGCTCGTGCGCGTTACACAATCCTGAAAGTATCGCCAAAACATTAGCCCGCTGAAATAAAACAGAAACGGCGGAATCCCATCGGTCGGCACCTTCGCCACATAAGTGAAGATCACCACAAAGACGATTGTCTGCACGATGGGCTGCACGATGTGCCATGCTATTCCAAAGATCGTCTGCTTGTAGGTCGCAACATAGTCGCGATGGATGAGAACCCAAACGAGTTCGCGATATTGCCATATCTCACGCCATGGAATCTGAAACCACCCGCGGTGGGGTGTGATGACCGTGATATATTCGGCGTTGGTTGTGGGATTTGCGGTAGCCATTTCGGTTATTCTGTTGTGAAGCTGGGAGTTCAAGCCGAGGGCGGTAGAGGATTTCTGCTCACGTGAGTGGAGGTTTTTTCGCTCACCGTTGCCTTCAGAAGACGGACTTGGAGGCTGGCGCGTTGCAGCAGGGGAAGTTCTGGACTGGACTCGATGAGTAGATCAATGTCGCCTCCTCGAGCGTCGTCTAGTCGGGAGCCGTAGAGAAAGGTTCGAGCTCTGGAGTCCGCCACTCCAGCCACAATCCGAAGGGTTTCCTGCTTCAGATCCTCGGTTACACGCACAATGACACCATCTGATCACGCTGCCGCCTTTGGTCATTGGCGGGAAATTGCCAGTCCATGCTAATTTTCAAGTTATGATAGGCCAGCATGTTTTGTGCAGGCGGGGCGGAGGGGGTATTACTTGACCAGAAACTTCAAGATCCAAGGCATCATTTTATTCCCGCGTTCCATCCAGTGTTTCAGACGTTCAATGCGCTGGAAGGTCGCCTTGCGTTCGGCGGGTTCCATTTCGTTGGCGAGAGCCTCCATGCGTTGGATACGTTGCAAGGCCCTTTCCATTCGGGGCTTCAGTTCATCCTTAATGAAGGCCGTCGCAAATCGGCTGAGCTCCAGGTCGGCGACATAGTGGTCGCGACGTTCGCCGGGAGCATAAACCACTTTCACTGCCCCGACCGACCGCAGGAGCTTAAGTCCCTGACTTGCCGCTCCGAGGCTGATCTGCAAACGATCCATAAGGTCGTCCATCGAGAGGGGCTTAGGTGAAACAAAAAGTAGACCGTAGAGCTCACCGACAGATTTCGGTAGCCCAATGAGCTTGAGAAAATTGATAAACATCTCGATCGCCTCGATCTCCACTTCGCTCAGCGGAGTGGTGGTCTTCGGCGTCTTGGCTGTCACAACGGCGGGGCTGCTCATCGAAGAGAATTCTTACTCAAAGCATTCAAAGACTTCAAGAAAAAATGAAATATTTGTTATGCTGGGCTTTTCCGCGAATTGCCATGGACGATTCACGAGCACGGACTCTTGCATCTTTCCCTTGCCTAAGACGTTTTCAAAAACGATAAATCCCCCTCATGCCCATGCCTACCCACCCTCCGTTGCAACTGGCCAACCGCCAAGTCCACCTCGACTTCCACACGAGCCAATACATTTCCGACGTCGCCGTGGAATTTGATGCTGCGGCCTTTGCGGAGACTTTGAGGAAAGCGCACGTCAATAGCGTGTCCATTTTTGCGAAGTGCCACCACGGCTATACCTACTATCCGTCTACCGTCTGCACCACACACCCCTCTCTGGCCAAGCGGGATTTGTTGGGGGAGCAGATCGAAGCACTGCATCGCGTAGGGATCCGGTGTCCGATCTACATAACGGTTGGTTGGGATGCCCTTGCCGCGCAGGAACACCCGGAATGGCGAGCAATGTTTAAGAACGGTCTGTTCGGTGATTGGAGCGGCACAAATCCTGGCCAGTGGAAATTCATGAACTGGCTGCACCCGGACTACCAGCAGCACATCGAAGACGTTACTCGTGAGGTCCTCACGCGCTATGGGAGCGAAGTGGATGGCTTTTTTTACGACATCTGCTTCTTTCCCAAAGGAGCCTGCTGGTCGGAGCAGTCGCGCGCCTTTCGCGAGAAGCACGGCCTTCTCGAAGATTCGGCCGCGGGGGAAGAGCGCTTTCTCGCGAAGGCGCAGGAGACCTTTGCCAAGCGGTATTGGGATATTATTCGCGAGGCACGGCCCGATGCCACGGTTTTCTTCAACGCCGGGAGCGATACTTTTCTGGAGCCTGGCTTGGGCGGACGGGCTCGCTTTCCGTACATGAGTCACATGGAGATTGAATCCCTTCCCTCTGGCTTCTGGGGATATTATCACTATCCGCGCTTGGCCCGCTCGGCGGGCAATTGGGGAAAGCCATGGCTCGCTATGACCGGGCGCTTTCAGACGCTGTGGGGCGATTTTGGCGGTATAAAACCCCAAGCGGCACTCGAATATGAGTGCTTTCGCGCCCAAGCCATGGGCGGGGCCAACTCCGTCGGCGACCAACTCCCTCCGCGGGGCACGTTAGATCCGGCCGCCTACCACCTGATTGGAGCGGTCTTTGGCCAAATTGAGGAGGCCGAACCTTTTTACGAAGGTTCTGTCCCCCTTCTTCAGGTCGGCATTGCGACCTGCGGAACGGCAGGCGCGAACAGTGATGAAAGCTCAAAGAGTGATGAAGGGGCCATCCAGATGTGCGAGGAAGCGCACTACGAGAGTCAACTCCTCGATGCCGACAGCACGCTCGACCACCTCGACCTCGTTATTCTCGGCGATACAAGCACGCTGACTCCCGCTTTTGTCGAGAAACTGCGCAGCTACTATGCCGGCGGCGGCAGACTTCTCATCGCGTATCGCGGCGGCTGCGATGCCACTGGCAAGTGGGTGCTCGATTTCTTGCCCCTGCAGATTCATGGCGAAGTGCAGGATTTCCCGGCCTATTGGCGCACGCAGGAAAGCTTCAATGCCGACCTCGCGATGAGCGACCGTGTATTTTACCAAGCTGGCCTCGTCGTCTCCGCTCCAGGCACAGAGACATTGGTCGAGCGCGTTTTGCCCTATTTTAAGCGGGACGACGTGCGGTATTGCTCACATCTTCAGACGCCGCCCCTTGCGCAGTCGAGTGGACAGCCGGTCGTGGTCGCTGGCGAAAGATTTGTTTACTTCGCCGACCCGATTTTTCGTGAATACCGCCAGTGTGGCAACATCGCAGCACGCGATGCTTGGCGAAGTGCTGTGAGCCGCCTTATCGGTCCTGCACCTGTTGGCGCCGCACTACCGAGCACAGTCCTTGTGACGCCTCGCCGGAGGGGGAACGATCTTATAGTAACGCTCCTGCATTACATTCCCATTCGG
>Ga0163147_10000611_pt1 | contig 55887 bp, 42 predicted proteins | sample OliLakLV19MP6G1_FD_148597 | JGI IMG/M metagenome (GOLD analysis project Ga0163147, IMG submission 148597) | Freshwater microbial mat bacterial communities from Lake Vanda, McMurdo Dry Valleys, Antarctica- Oligotrophic Lake LV.19.MP6.G1 | ecosystem: Environmental > Aquatic > Freshwater > Lake >... | reverse complement strand
GCGGATGTGGTGACGTGCGACGAGCCCGCTCGAAAGGCCGGGACGGTAGAGCGCGAGGTCGACGCCCGCCGGTAGGACTTCGACGCGCTGCGGTGAGAATCCATGCGCCAAGACTCGCGCGCGCGCCACGGCATCGAGCGCGACGACCCCGCTCGTGGCGGCGCGGATCGCGCGGCCCCACACGCGGCGGCCGATGGCCTGGAACAACCACTGGCGACCTCTGAGTTCGCCGGCCGCGGCCTCGACGAGCACGAGCGGCACCCGCAACTTCCGGGCAGCGCGTGCGCCGACCCACGCGGCCGCCGAGAGCGAGTCGTACGCGACGATCGCGTCGGGCTCGAAGCCGGCGACGCCCACGACGTCCTCGGTCATCTTCCCGCCCTCGATTTGCGGGTCGCCGCCGGAGCGCGGCAGGACGTTCGGTGGCGCGCCGAACCCCCGCACCGTGTGACCTGCGCCGAGCAGTTCGCGCGCCAGTTCAGGCGCGTGCGCGCCCCACTTCCGCCCCAAAGTGAAGGGGTTTACGAGAATGGCGATCCGTAGCGGGTGGGACACGTGGGCGACTCGTGGATCCGGCTGCACGCGACTAGGGGCGGAGCGCGGCGATCGGGACAGCTTCTTTTTCGAGCGGCGGCGCTTCCGATCCTGAACGAAGCGCGCGATCGCTCGGATCTTTCCACCACGCCGCGCGGGAAAGAATGGTCCGCAGCTCAAGGGAGTGCGCTGGACCTTCGATCGACGGCGCTTGTGAGCCTTGCACCATGACCCACTACCGCACTTCGAAACTCCCCCCCCTCCCCGGCACCGAGCGCGCACCCCGGGCGCTGTTCGTCTCGCGCTGGGGCGCCCTGCTCGAGCGCGTGGACGGGCCTTGCCGCTCGTTCGCCGAGACGCGGCTCAGCCCCCGGGCGAGTGAGATCCTCTTCCGCGCCACCCAAGCCGGCTGGAAGCTCTATCTCGTCGGGAACGAGCCGGACGTGGCCCGCGGCCGCGTTTCGGACACGGCCTGGGCCGCGTTCCAGGCGGAACTCCACGCGCACCTCGCGGGGCTCGGGATCCGTGTCGCCCGCGATTACGCCTGCCTCGACCATCCACAGACGGGCAAGGGCGCGCACAAGCGCGAGTCCGTCTTCAGATTCCCCAACACGGGCGCGGCCTACCACGCGCTGCAAGAGGACGGGATCGACTTGCGCGCGAGTTGGTTAATCTCGGACGACGTGCTCGAACTCGCGAGTGGATCCCGCGCTGGTCTGCACACCGTCGCGATCGGGTGTTCAAGCCGCGTCGTCGAAGGCACGATCGAAGTCGAGTGCGAGCGCAACGTCTCGACGTTCGCCGAAGCGCTGTCGGAGATCCTCGCCAGCGACGCGCTGCGGCGCGTCTGAATCCGCGGGAGCGCTGGGCGGAGCGCGCGCGAGATCTCCCCGCTTGCGTGTTCGTCCAGGGATCCCGGATGGAGCTCGCGCAGCTCAGTGCGGCGCGACCCAGCCGGCGAGAAGTGCCCCGGCCACGACGATCGCGAGCAACACGCGGTACACGCCGAACGGCACGAGTCCGTGCGTGGTGAGCCACGCGACCAAGAGCTTGACCGCGAGCCAAGCTGACACGAACGACGCGCCGAAACCGACGAGGACATTCGTCCACCCGTAGCTCGCGATCACTTCTCGGCCGCCTGAAACCGCTTCGTGCGCCGTCGCGGCGCCGAGCGTCATCACGCCGAGCAGAAGGCTGAACTCGACGGCCGCGACGCTGGAGAGTCCGAGGAGGAGTGCGGCGGCGATCGTCACGAGACTACGGCTCGTGCCGGGCGCGAGCGCGAGGCACTGAGCGCAACCGATGATCGCGGCCTGTCCGATCGTCAGCGTTTCGAGCGCGATCCCCGTCGGATGCGGACGCCGCAACGGGCGCAGCACGAGGATCGCGATTCCGCCGAGGAGCCACGCGACGACGATCGGCCACAGACCGAAGAGCACGCGATCGATCCAGTCGTCGAACGCGAGACCAAGGACGGCGGCCGGCACGAAGGCGGCGAGGAGGAGCACCAGGAGTCTCCGACCGACGACGTCACGCCCGAAGATCCCGGCGAACATCTGCTTCACGCGCGGCATGTACAGCGAGAGCACCGCCAGGATCGCGCCCGATTGGATGCCGATCGAGTAAGCGCGGTTCGCTGCGTCGTTGGGCAACCCGAGCAAGCGGCTCGTCAGCACCAAGTGTCCGGTCGAGCTGACCGGCAGGTACTCCGTGAGGCCCTCGACGAGGCCGAGGAGCAACGCTTGCCAGGTTTCCATGCCCAGTTCGTGCCTTTTGGAATCGGTCGATCGCGGCACACGAACTCGAGTGGGAGTCCGTGCGCTGGGCGATTGCGCCGGTTCAGCGGCTCGCGCGTACCGCTTCGAGCGGGGCCACGAACGGCAGCCCGAAAGCCTCGGCGACGGGTTGGCACGTGATCTTGCCGAGCATCACGTTCAACGCGCTGCGCAGTTCGACGCTGGTCTCGATCGCACCGACCGGTCCGAGCTTCGCGAGCTTCTCGACCCACGGCAACGTCGCGTTCGTGAGCGCCCACGTGCTCGTGCGCGGCACGGCGCCGGGCATGTTCGCGACGCAGTAGTGGATGACGCCGTCGACGACATACGTCGGCTCGGCGTGCGTCGTGGCGTGCACGGTCTCGATGCAGCCGCCTTGATCGACGGCGACGTCGACGATGACACTGCCCTTGCGCATGAGCTTGAGGTCCTCGCGCTTCACGAGCTTCGGCGCGGCGGCACCGGCGATCAGCACGGCACCGACGAGCAAGTCCGTCTCCGGCAAGAGCTCACGGATCGCGTACGGCGTCGAGTACAGCGTCGCGCAGTTCGCCGGCAACACCTCGTCGAGGTAGCGCATGCGATCGAGGTTCACGTCGAGGATCGTGACGTCCGCGCCGAGTCCCGCCGCCATGCGCGCAGCCTGCGTACCGACGACACCGCCGCCCAGGATCAGGACTTTCGCAGGACGCACGCCCGGCACGCCGCCGAGCAGGATGCCGGATCCGCCGAGCGGCGCTTCGAGATACTTCGCGCCCTCTTGGATCGCCATGCGACCGGCGACTTCGCTCATCGGCGTGAGCAACGGCAAGCCATGGTTGTGCTCGAGCGTCTCGTACGCGAAGCCGTACGAACCCGTGGCGAGGACGCCGTCCGTCAGCTTCCGGTCCGCCGCGAGGTGCAAGTACGTGAAGAGCGTTTGCCCCTTCTGCATGTGCGGCCACTCGGTGCTGAGCGGCTCCTTGACCTTGAGCACGAGATCGGACTTCGCCCAGACCGTCGCGGCATCCGGAGCGATCGTCGCGCCGGCCTTCTGGTAAGCCTCGTCGGTGAGCGAGCTACCGAGTCCGGCCCGCGTCTCGACCATGACCTCGTGCCCCTGCCCGCGCAGGCGATCCACCCCGGCCGGGGTCAGGGCGACGCGGTTCTCGTTGTTCTTGATCTCTTTCGGGACGCCGATCTTCAAAGGTGGCTCTCGTCGCGTTCGGGGGTCGTGGCGCCCGGCAGCGCCGGACACAAGGGGGCGCGAAGTCTATCGAGCGCGAGACCCTTGTCGAAGACCGTCGGGATCCGCTACCTTCGCCGCCCTCGAACGCCGAAAGGTGGGCGAGAACGACGCGCCGACGCGCCTGGGCGTTTAGCTCAGTTGGCTAGAGCGCCACGTTGACATCGTGGAGGTCACTGGTTCGAGCCCAGTAACGCCCACCAGTCGCGCGCGCGTCGTGGAGTCGGGGATCGCGGCCGGGTATCCGGAGCCCGCGGTTCGCGTGCCGTGCGAGGGGCTAATCGACCCGGTTTTTGGCCACGTCCGCTTTTTTTTTAGCCCGACGGTTTTGCCCCACCCGTTTCGGCCCCGCCCGTTTCGGCCCCACTGTTTTGGCCCCAACCCTCGCGGATCATTCCGTCCGGGCTCACAAGCGTAGGCTCCGCCGCGTAGTTCGATTCCGCGCCCGGATATCTCGGGCCCATCGAGGACGACACCGCCATGACCTTCCGTTCACAGATCGCTGCGCTGGTCCTGCCCGCGCTCGCCCTGACGCTCGCGGGCCGACCGGCAACCGCACAGGACCGACAGGACCGACAAGGCCGCGTGACGGCCGTCGTGCAGGTGGCGCGCGATGCGTCGCCGGCCGTCGTCTACATCCAGACCGGCGGCGAGAAGGTCGGCGTGAACATCTGGGGCCGCCTCATCACGCAACAGTTCACGGGTTCGGGCTCAGGCGTCGTCATCCACAAAGAAGGCTTCCTGATCACGAACTACCACGTGGTGAAGGACACGACGCAGATCACGGTCACCTTCGATCGCGAACACGACGACGCGACCTATCGCGCACAGCTCGTGTCCTTCGTCGAGGAGGAGGACCTGGCGCTGTTGAAGATCGACAGCGACAAGGATTTCCCGACGATTCCGCTCGGAACGAGTTCGGACCTCATGTTGGGCGAGTCCGTGATCGCGATCGGAAACCCGTACGGTCAGACGCACACGGTCAGCCAAGGGATCATCTCGGGCTTGCACCGGAACGTGCAGATCCCGAACGCGCGCATGAAGTTCGACGACTTGATCCAGACGGACGCCTCGATCAACCCGGGCAACAGCGGCGGCCCGCTGCTCAACGTGTTCGGCGACCTCATCGGCATCAACAGCGCGATGAACGTCCAGGCACAGAACATCGGGTTCGCGATCCCGATCGATCGCGTGAAACGAGTGCTCGAGGAACAACTCCTGGCACCGCAAGCGGCTTCGGCTTGGCTCGGCTTCGACGTCGACCCGGGTGATCAACACATCCAAGTGCGCGACGTGATCCACGGTAGCCCGGCATTCACCGCCGGGTTGCGCGAGGGCGACTGCATCGTCGCGTTGGGCGGGCAGTCGGTCGCCTCGCAGGACGAGTACAGGCTCGCGCGGATCGGTCTCACGCCCTCGAAGGAGGTCGAGGTCAAGGTCGAGCGCGACGGCGAGAGCCGCAAAGTGCGCCTCGCGCCCTGGGAAAAGGTCGACGGACTCCTCTACCAACACCTCGGGATGCGGGTGAAGAACCGCGATGCCTGGAACGGGACCGCAGTCGTCATCAGTGAGCTGCGCGTCGACGGACCGGCGGCCAAGCTCGGCCTGAAGCCCGGCGACGTGCTCGACGCCGTACGCATCCAAACGGGCCAACGTCCGCAGTCGTGGCGGATCGACTCGCGCGAAACTTTTGCGCGCCTCGTCCAGCAGCTCACGCCGGGGACGCAGATCGAGGTCGCGATCTACCGCGACGTGGATGCGGACGGGCGACTCACGCGGAACGACGAGCACCGCGGCGTGCTCACGATCGAATGACGGGTGGGGCTCTGCGCGACGAGCGTGGAGCACGATTCGGCCGACTGCCGGGTTCGAAGCCGCGTGCTTCGTGGTCTACGAAAATCACCACCCGCTGCATTCTCTTTTCGAGCCGCTCTGCCGCCCGGAGCCCGTGATTTCTTCACGGGCTCCGGGCGGCGACCGATAGGTATAGTTCTCGCCCGGTTCCGCGCGTCGACCCGCCGGAAACCCTTTCCCCCCGCGATGAAGGAAACACTGCTGAAGGCCAGCGAACGCTTCGGGAGCATGCTCTCCCGGATCCTCCTCACAGCCCTGTACTACCTGGTGCTCGGGCCGTTCGCGCTCGTGTACCAGCTCTTCGCGGATCCGTTGCACCTGCGGCGGCGTCCGCAGGGCAACTGGTCGGCGTGGTCGACCAAGAACGACACGCTGGCTGCCGCGCGCCGCCAGGACTGAGAGGGCGTGCCGATGTCGAGCTCACGGACTCAGAGACCCTCGTTGCACTGTTCCGCGGCGCGAGAGCGCGTGATGTCGTCACGGCCTCGCGCCGGAAAGGCGCCGGCACCGTGATCGTCCTCGGACTCTCGTTCTACTACCACGATTCGTCGGCGGCCCTCGTGCGTGACGGCGTCCTCGTCGCCGCGGCCGAGGAAGAGCGCTTCAGCCGCGTCAAGCACGACTCGGGCTTCCCGCGCCTCGCGATCGATTTCGTGCTCGCGCGCGCCGGCGTCACGATCCAGGACGTCGACTTCGTCGTCTTCTACGAGAAGCCATTCGTGAAGTTCGAGCGGATGCTGCTCACTTCGATGGCGACGTTCCCGCGCTCGTCGGCCGTGTTCCGCGAGTCCATGCAGCGCTGGATCAGCGACAAGCTGTGGGTGAAGTCCCACATGACGAAGAAGCTCGGCATCAAGGCCTCGAAGATCCTCTTCGCCGAGCACCACGTCTCGCACGCCGCAGCCAGCTTCTTCACCTCGCCGTTCGAAGAGGCGGCGATCCTCACGGTCGACGGCGCTGGTGAGTGGACCACGTCGACCATGGGCGTCGGACGCGGCACGAAGCTCGAGATCTTGAAGGAGATCCGCTTCCCGCACTCGCTCGGACTCCTGTACTCCGCGTTCACCGCGTACTGCGGATTCGAGGTCAACGAGGGCGAGTACAAGCTGATGGGGATGCACCCTTACGGCAAGCCGCGCTACGTCGACAAGATCCGCGAGATGATCCATGTCGCCGACGATGGGTCGCTGTGGCACGACATGCGGTACTTCGCCTACCACTACTCGCCCGACACGACGCTCGCGAAGGCGTTCGGCGATCACTTCGGGAAGCCGCCGCGCGATCCGAAGGAAGGCGACAAGTCGCTCGATCCATTCTACTGCGACATCGCCGCATCGATTCAGAAGGTCACCGAGGACGTCGTGCTCGCGATGGCTCAGAGCCTCCATCGTCAGACGGGTCTGAAAAAGCTCGTCATGGCCGGCGGCGTCGCTCTCAACTCCGTCGCGAACTACAAGCTCCTGCGCCAAGGTCCGTTCGAGGACATCTACATCATGCCGGCGCCGGGCGACGACGGCGGTTCTGTGGGTGCGGCGTATTGGGCCTACAACCACGTGCTCGGCCAACCGCGCGGACCGGCGCTCGATCACGCGTACTTGGGCAGCGAGTACTCGGACGCGGAAGTCGTCGCGTTCCTCGAGAAGTACGAGATCCCCTACCGTCACTTCGCGAAGGACGAGGACTTCTTCGACTACGCCGCACAAGCGCTCGTCGACGGGAACGTGTGCGGTTGGTTCCGCGGACGCTTCGAATTCGGCCCGCGCTCGCTGGGCGCGCGCTCGATCATCGCGGATCCCCGCCGTGCGGAGATGAAGGAGAAGCTCAACTCGACGATCAAGTTCCGCGAGGCGTTCCGCCCGTTCGCGCCCAGCGTTCTCGAGGAACGCGCCAACGAGTTCTTCGACATCCCGGATGCCGAGAGGCATTTTCCGGCGCGCTTCATGCTCTACGTGGCACCGGTGCGCGTCGACAAGCGCTCGGTGTTGCCCGCGATCACGCACGAGGACGGTTCGGGCCGCTTGCAGACCGTCTATCGCGAGACGAACCCGGCGTACCACGGCTTGATCCGCCGCTTCGGCGAATTGACCGGCGTGCCGGTGATCATGAACACGTCGTTCAACCTCAAGGGTGAACCGATCGTCGAATCGCCGGCGCACGCGTTCAACACGTTCAGCTTGTCCGGCATGGACCTGCTCTTTTTGAACAACTACGTCGTTTCGAAAGAGGCCAAGAAGAAGATCGCGGAGACGCGCTTCCACTTGCGCCACGAAGGCGACTCCGTCACGGCGATGGTGAGTTGAATGCGCGCCGTCAACGTCGCCCTGTGTTTCGTCGTGAGTTTCCTCCTCGCGCTCTTCGTGGCCGAGGTCGGATTCCGCCTGCTCGGCATGGGCCCGCAGCCGACGATCCACCGCTTCGACGCGGACACGGGTTGGGCCAAGCGGCCCGACGCCTCGATCCACAAGAAGACGAGCGAGTTCGACATCACGATCGCGACGAACCAGTTCGGATTGCGCGACGACCCGATGTCGAGCGCGGCCAAACCGGCGGGCACGAAGCGCGTGCTCGTCCTCGGTGACTCCTTCGCGCTGGGTTACACGGTCGATCGCGACGACTTGTTCGTCGATCTCCTCGAACGCCTCTGGAAGGCCGAAGGTCGTCCGCTCGACGTCGTGAATACGGGCACCGAAGGCTGGTCCACGGACCAGGAAGCGGTGTGGCTCGAGAAGAACGGCGCGCAGTTCCAGCCTGATGTCGTGCTGCTCTTCCCGTACGAGAACGACATCTACTGGAACGGCCAACTCGCCTATACGCGCTTCCCGAAGCCGCGCTACTCGGTGACGGGCCCGCGCGAGTTGGTGGCGCTGCAAGATCCAGGCGAGACGCGCTGGTACGAGCGCACGGCGGTCGGTCGCGTCGCGAGCGGCATCCTCGGACCGAAGCCGCGATCGTGGAGCCCGCCGGGCAGCACATTTGCTCTCGAGATGGAACACGCGGCGTATTGGCGCACCCCGCCGGACTTCATGGCCGAAGCCATCCGCCGCACGCGGTCGGGCTTCGCGTCCGTGAAGAAGACGTGTGACGCGCTCGGCGCGCAGCTCGTCATCGTGCCGATCCCCGGCAAGGCGTCTGTGGTGCCCGCGGCGCGTGACCGCATCGAAGCGCAGATCCTGCGCGACGACTGGATCGCGCGTCTGCGTCGCTCGATCCTCGGCGGGACGGATCCGCGCACGATTCCGTCACTCGCGCCGGACACGGCTTGGTCGCCCGATCAACCCGTAGAGACGTTACTCGCTCTCGCGAACGAGCTGTCCATCCAGAGCGTCGACGTTCGTGAAGCTTTCCGCGCGCGCGTGGCGGCCGCGGGGAGCGAAAAGGAGAAGCTCCTCTACCACGAGATCGACTGGCACTTGAACCCGCTGGGCAATCGTGCCTTGGCGGAAGAGGTGCACAAGGCACTCGACGCGAACGGCGTGCTCGCGGGTGAACTCGCCGCGAAAACCACGGCTTCGATCGAGCCGGTGCGCGAGGAGTCGAAGTTCCCGCGCTGGGTGTTGTGGTACGTCGGACTCGTCGCTGTTCTCGGCACCGTCTACGCGCGCACCTACAAAGATGTCGCGACGTGGCAGGCCTACGCGATCGCGGGCGGCATGCTCGGACTCGTGTTCACGATCGCGGTCGGCGGCAGCAACCTCCTCACGCTGATCCCGCCGGCGATCGGACGCGCGCTGCTCGTCCTGTTCGTCCTCGGTCTCTTGGGCTTCGTCCTCGTCAAGCTCGGCCGGCGTCTGAGCACGATCACCGAACTCCTGGCCGCGTTCACGCGCCGTGGGCATTGGTACCTGATGCCGCTCGTGGTCATCCTCCTCACGATCGGGAGCCTCCTGGTCGTGGCGGCGAGCTCGCCGCTCGTGGCGCCGTTCATCTACACGCTCTTCTAGGCCCCCCCCGGCGCGGCAGACTCCGAGGACTTCGGCTACGCTCGAATGGTCATGCGACGACTTCTGCGAGAAAACTGGGCCTGGTTCGTCGTGCCGGCCGCGGTCGGCGCGGCGATCGTCGTCGCCCTCGTCCTCTTCGGATCCGGATCGGCCGCGCCGGGACACTACGAGATCTAGCCCTCCCCACCGAGATCGCCATGAAGAACTTCCTCAGCGAGAACTGGCCCTACATCGTCGCACCGTTGGTGCTCGTCTTGGTGCTCCTCCTCGCACTGATCCTGTTCGGCGACGATTCCTCCTCGCCGTTCCTCTACAACATCTTCTGAGGATGAGCGGGCAGCGCGAAGAGGGGCGCGTGATGAGCGTGCTGCTCTTCGTCGCGCCGGTCCTGGCTGCAGCCGTGGCGATCGGCGCGTCGCTCGCATGGCGAGCTTGGAAGGCGCCACTGCCGCACGGCGGTTGTTACCTCTTCTGACCGATCACGCCGCGAGATCGATCCCGATCCGTCGCAGCAGTTCGAATCCGCCGCAAGCCTCGGCGACGATCGTGTGGAGCTCGGCGTCTTCGTCGATCATGACGCGCGGGATGCGATAGACGTCGCGACCGCGTACGTGCACGCCGGGATGGGTCGTGGTGGCGCTCGTGAACCCGGCTGCGAAGGCAGCTTGCGCCGAGTGCGCGTCGAAGTCCCAGTTCCGCCCGAACGGGTACGCGAAGCTCGTGGACGCCGCTCCGAGACCACGCTCGAGCGATCGCGCGCATCCGCCGATCTCGTTCGACTGAGCGGCCGCGTCGAGCTTCGCGAGGATCGGATGACTCACCGTGTGCCCCCCGAGTTCGATGCCCGCCGCCTGCAGTGCACGCACGTCGTCCCAGGTCATGTAGAGCGCATCGGTCAACTCGCGATCCGATCCGCCCAGTTCCGCGAAGAGGACGTCGAGCGCCCGATCTCGTTCCACAGGATCGACGTCGTACTTGAGCACGCGTTTCACGTGGTACGTCGTGGCTTCGCCGTGCGGCACGAGCTGGTTCAGGACGATGCTGCCGAGCTTGTCCGCGCGCGCGATCTCGGTGTGCCGCAGCACGAACGGCTCGGGGCCCATCCGCTCGAGACACCAGAACAGTTTGTGGGTCCAATTCGCGCGGCGCTCGTCGAGCGGCCGACTCTCGAGGTAGATCGTCGCCGACACGCCGAGTCGTCCGAGGATCGGCGCGAGGTGCGTGCGGTTGTCGCGGTAGCCGTCGTCCATCGTCAGCACGACGGCGGACCGCTGGGCCGCGCCGGACTCGATGCGCTTCAGGCCCTCGGCCATCGACACGACGTCGTACCGCTTCGCGAGCCAACCGAGGATGCGTTCGAGGTCCTCCCCACGGACCTTCATGTCCTTGGGTAGCGACGCGCATGTCGGCGCGCTGACGCAATGTCCGGCGAGCACGAGCATGCGCCGCGGCATGAGTAAGTTCACGACGGCGTGCGCCCCCGTGTGGAAGAGGAACCGCGCATAGGCTTCCGCCGCGCCACGCTTGATCTTGTGCTTCAGCGACACGTTGCCCTCGAATCCTATCCCATGGTCTCGTCGTCGCGATCGCCGTCGGTCAAGTACCAGCGCTTTGGAGAGAGTGCTGCGAGCGCCAGAGGATGCCCGCGATCGTGCACGTGGACGATGGCAGTCAAGTAGTTCTCGGGTCGCGGCGCCTGGAAACCGGATCCAGAGAGGCGCGTGCTCCACCACGATCCGTCCATCGCCGTGGCCTGCACGACCGACGCGCCTGCCGACTCGAGCGCCGCGAGCCCCGTGAGGATCGCTGCATCCACGCTCTCGTCGTCGCGCGCGAGCACGTCGACGAGGTATCCGATGGGACTGCCCGGGCGAGGAACCTGGACGACGACGTAGCCCTCGAACTCGTCCTGTGCGTAGAGGCCGAACGAGCGGTGCAGCCCCGACGGCGATCGGAGGAAGCGCCAATCGAGGTACGCCGCATCGCGCCGCACCATGAGCGCGAAACGCGGCTCGACGGCGCGCGAGAGGGACTCCACCGCGCGCGGAAACGCACTCAACGGCCGAGCGAGAAGTGGTTTTCCCGCCGCGAGCTTCGTCCGTGCACTCCGACCCGCCCGCGCGGCGAGCGGCGTGAGCCACCCGCGGATGCGACCCTCTTTCGCGCGTTCCGTGCGCGCCGCCGCGTCCGCGCGCAGCACGAAGGTCCACGCCCGGAGCGTGCCGACGCGCTGCCAACCCAGTTCCAAGAAAATGTGCGCCGAGCGCCGATTCGGGAGCCCGAACACGACCGGCCAACCGAGACGCCGGGATTCCGCCATCGCCGCGCGATCGAGCGCGCTGAAGAGTCCGCGCTTGCGCCAACTCGGGTGTGTCATCACATCCCCCGTCTCGCCGACGAGTGCCGCGTGCGATTCATCGCCCGCGGGCACGGCGCGACGCGGCGAGCACGCGTATCCCGAAACGAGCCCCGCAGCCGCGTGAGTTTGGGCGAACGAGATCGCGGGGCCGTGCGGGTTCTCGTCGTAGCGCCAGGCGAGCCCGCGCGCGTCGACTGCCTTCTTGAAGGTCGCGTTGAAGAGCCGCGCTTGCGCCTCGCGATCCGCGGGACCGCAAGGCACGACGACGAACTCGTTCGTCGACGGAGAGTCCGTCACTTCGTCTTGATCGGATCGGCGGGACGCGTCGGCAACTTCTTCGGATCCTTGCGGATCGCTTCGAGAACGACCTCGACCGCGCGCTCCAACTGCGGATCACGCCCGGCGAGAACCGCGGCCGGCTCGTTCTCGATCTCGATGTCGGGCTCGACGCCCCAACCCTCGACGGCCCATTGGCCGTTCGAATCCGCGTGACCGAACTCGGGCACGTTCACCGTGCCGCCGTCGATCAACGGGCCGTGGTTCGTGATGCCGACGACGCCGCCCCACGAACGCTTGCCGATCACGGGACCGAGCCCGGCCTTCTGGAACATCCACGGGAAGATGTCGCCGTCCGACGCCGAGTTCTGATTGATCAAGCAGGCCATCGGTCCGTGGAAGACGACTTGCGGATAGGTGCCGGTGTACTCGCTGTTGCGCGAGAACTCGGTCGCGAGCACGACGCGGCGCAAGCGCTCGATCAGCATCTGGCTCACGTTGCCGCCGCCGTTGTTGCGGTCGTCGATGATCAGGCCCGATTTGCGCACCTGGCCGTAGTACCACTTGATGAACTCGCGGATGCCGTCCTCGCCCATGTCGGGGACGTGGATGTACGCGAGCTTCCCGCCGGACAGCTTGTCGACGCGCTCGCGATTCCCGAGCACCCAATCCAGGTAGAAGAGATCCGTCTCGGACGTGCGCGGCCGGAACACGACCTTGCGCGCGCCGTCCTGCACGGGTCGCGCGTTGACCGTGAACTCGACCGGGCGATCAGCCTTGCCGCGCAGGAGTTGATAGGGATCCATGTCCCCGCGCAGCTCGACGCCGTCGATCGCGAGGACGTAGTCGCCGACGTCGATCTCGACGCCGACCTCGGTCAGCGGCGAGCGATAGCGATCTTCCTCGTTCTGTCCGCGCAGGATGCGCGCCAGGCGCTGACGACCCGATTGCGGATCCACTTCGAGCCGCCCGCCGAACAGCGCGACGCTCGGGCGCGCGGGCGATTCCCAATCGCCGCCCGAGACGTAGGCGTGCCCGACGTTGAGCTCGGCGACCATCTCCCCCAGCACGTAATTGAGATCCGCGCGGTGCGCGACGTGCTCGAGCATCGGCTCGTACTGCTTGCGCAACGCTTCCCAGTCGTAGCCGTGCATGTTCGGCGCATAAAAATAGTCGCGGAAACGACGCCAGACCTCGTGGAACGCCGTGCGCCACTCGTCGCGTGGGACGCGATCACTGACGAGACCCGCGGTCGAAACGTCCTTTTTCGAGTCCTTCCCTTTCGCGGTCGCGTCGTAGCGTGCCCAGGCACCGCCCGAAGATACGAGGAGCTTGGTCCCGTCCGACGACAGCGAGTAACTGCCGCAGTCCTCGACCAACGCACTGGGCTTGCGATCTTCCATGCTGAACGCTGTCAGCACGGGCTTCGACTCGCTCTCGCGTCCGTAGTACGAACCACCGCGCTTCACGTAGAAGAGGTGGCCGACGTTCGCACTCAGCGAATCGTAGTTGTCGGGATCGATGGGAACGCGAATGACGCGCGTGGCGAGACCCTCGAAGTCGATGACGACCGGTGCAGTCTTCTTCGCGTCGGCCTTCTTCTCGTCGTCGGTCTTCTCGGGTTCCGCCGGCGCGCCATCCTTCTTCTCGAGCGTCACTTCGTCGCTCTGCGGGGGGAACGGATGCGCGACATCCTGACGCAGGGCGAGGCAGTAGATGCCCGTCGACCGATTCACCGCGAAGTTCCACTCGAGCCCCATGAGCTGGGGCGCGAACTCGCGGTCCGAGAGGAAGTACAGGTACTTGCCGGCTGGATCCCAGACCGGCTCGCTCTCGGACCACATCTCGTCCGTGATGCGGCGCAAGCCGCCGTCCGCGCCGCCCCAGATCCACAACGAGCGCATCGCGTTCTCGTCCAGGAGCGAGAATGCGAGCCACGCGGAATCCGGCGACCACTGGTAATCGCCGACGTTGCCCCCACGGTCTCGGGCGACTTCCGTCACGGACTTGGTCGCGAGGTCCAGGACCTGGATGCGACCGCTCTTCGTCGCGAACGCGATGCGTTTCGCATCCGGTGACCACTCGAGGCCGGTCTTGCGCTCCGTCGATCCGCTCGTGAGCTGCTCCGCTGTTCCGGAACCGTCCTGGGCTTCGACGAAGATCTCCTCTTCGCCCGTGACGTCCGACACGTACGCGATGCGCGCGCCATCCGGTGACCATCGCGCGGCGCGCTCGTGAGCGTTCGAAGAGTTCGTGAGGTTGCGGGTCGGCCCCTTCTCGATCGGTGCGGTGAACACGTCACCACGTCCGACGAAAAGTGCGCGTTCGCCCTTGGGCGACAACGAGGCGCCTTCCGTGGCACGCCCGATCTCGATGCGGGCGGGACGCGACGAGACGCCGTCGTCGGGCACGCGGATGTCGAGCTTCTTCGACGCGGCTGTGCGCGTGTCGAAGACGACGAGTTCGCCGCCGAGCTCGTACACGATCTCCCCCGCTTCGCCGCGACTCGCCCAACGGACGTCGAGCTTCGTCTCGCGCGTGTGCTGTTCCGTCTTCTTCGAATCGAGATCGAACGCGTACAGGTTCAAAGTGCCGTCGCGATCCGACACGAACCAAATGCGTCGATCGATCCACATCGGATCGCGCTCCGTGCGACGGCTGTGGCTGACGGGCTCGAGCGCCGACGTCTTGAAGTCGAAGACGTAGAGGTCTTGCGCCCAGCCGCCCTCGTAGCGCTTCCACGTGCGAAAGTCGCGCGTGAGCGGCGAGTAGATCGCTTGTGTGCCGTCGGGAGAGAGATCGCCGCCGCCCGACACGGGCATCGGCAACGCGACGGGCGATCCACCGACGATCGGAACGGTGAAGAGCCGCGTGTCGGTGAGGTCCCAGCCGTCACGCATCGAGCGGAACAGGACGGAACGTCCGTCGCGCGTGAATCCGTGAACCTGATTGTCAAAACCCCAACGCTGCGGCAGCGGACCGCGCGCGGGGTAGAACGTGAGTTGCTTGGGCGCGCCGCCCTGACTCGGAACGACGTAGACCTGCTCGTCGCCGTCGTATTGCCCGGTGAATGCGATCCAAGCGCCATCCGGCGAGAACTTCGGGAAGAGCTCGATTCCCGGATGCGCGGTGAGGCGCGCGGAGGTCCCGCCGCTCGACGGCGCGACCCACAGATCGCCGGCATGACTGAACACGACGCGATCGCCGTGGATGTCGGGGAATCGCAGGAGGCGCGTCTGGGCCCCGAGCGGAACTGCGGACGCGGCGGCGAGTGCACAGAGGAGAACCAGGGAAGTCGCGCGCATTCCCGAGAGCCTACGGTGTCCTTCCGTCGAATCCACGCCCCGGGCGCGGCACTGAAGTGCGCGCTCCGACCGCCGACCCTTGGCAGACAGAATGGAACTCCGTAGGGTCCGAAACATGGGCGACCATCCGCCTTCCGAGCGGGTTCTCCGCGTCCCGTGGACATGGATCGGCGCGAGCGCTGCCCTTCTCGTCGGGCTGTGGTTCCTCGACCTCTTCGTGCTGCACACCGGGCTGCTCACGCGTTTTCGCGGCCAGCCTGCGTTGACGCCGCTGTACACGTTCTGGATCCCGGTCGTCCGGCCGACCGTCCTCATCTTCCCGATCCTCGCGGCGGGGCTCGTGTGGATCGCACCGCGGCTCGTCGATCCGGATCGCACGAGCCGAACACGGTTCGCGCTGATCCTGCCGCTCGCGGCCGTGTTGCTCGCGTTCGCCTTGTTCCTCGTCCGCGAGAGCCCGACGCAACTCGGAGCGCAGTGGAACCTCTACCGGAACGAGGAATTCTGGCACGACGCGCTGCGGATCACGGACCTGCGCGCGTTCCTCGCGCATCACGTGGAGCTCATGCCGCGACTCTCGACGCACGGGCGCCACTACCCGCCGGGGAATGCGCTGCTCTTGTACGGCGTGAGTCGCACCTTCGGTCCGAACGAGTGGGCGGCCGGCGCCACCGTGCTCGCGCTGGCTGCCGCGGCCTTGCCGCTCGTGTTCCTCGCCTTGCGCGAGATCGCCACCGAATCCGCGGCGCGTCAGGGCGCGCTGCTCGTCGCGTTGGCGCCCACGTTCCTCGATCACGCCTGCACCGCGATGGACGCCGTGTTCCTGTTCTTCGCGGCACTCGCGCTGTGGCTCGGGTTGCGCGCGTGCGGGCCGCGTGGGCGTGTGCTCGATGCAGTCCTCGCGGGCTGCGCGCTCCTCCTCGCGACCCTCTTCAGTTTCTCGACCTTTCCACTCGGACTCGCGCTGACGCTGTATGCGCTGATCCGCCTGCGAGCGCGAGCCTGGAAGCCGCTGCTCGTCATCGGTGCGACGTATGTCGTGTGCGCACTCTTTCTGCAGGGCTTCGCGCACTTCTCGCTCTGGGACGCTGTGCAGATGGGCCAGAAGAACGCGCACGAGTTCATGGCGCGCGTCAGTGCCGGGAAGCCGAACATCGACCGCGTGCGCCTCGGGTACGGCAACTCGGTCGCTTTCCTGATCGGCGCTGGGGCTCCGCTCATCGCGGCCGCCTTCGCGCGCTTCCGACAAGACGGATTCCGCCGTTCGCCTTGGAGGATCGCCACGGTCCTCGCGCTCTCCGTCATGGCGTTCGCGCCGCTCCACTACTTGGAGACCGAGCGCATCTGGCTCTACGCCGTGCCGTGGGTCGCGGGCGCGATCGTGTGCGACGGTCCGCTCGACTCGGGCTCGCTACGCCGCATCGCCGCGGCATCCTTGGTGCAGGCGCTGGCCATGGAGTGCCTGCTTTTCACCCTCTGGTGAGAGCGCCGACGAGCGCACTCGGATTCGAGGGTGGCGAGCCACCCTCGAGGCGATCACTTCGACGCTTGCAGCTTCGACTCGGCACGAACCTGGTCGTGCACGTTTTCACTGCGCGGCGGCGGCACCAGTCCCAGAGCCCTTCCGAGCCGCTTGCGGCCGAACTGCGGGTTCTCCATGTAGTAGAGCGCGCGCTCCATGAACCGCCGCGAACGCTGCGGGTACCCGTAGTACCAGCGCTCGTAGCTGCGGACCATGTTCTTGCGCATCTCCTCGAGCTCGACCTGCGTGAAGTGCTCGTGCTTGTACGCCGAGCGATTGCTCGAGACGTAGTTCTCGGTCAAGTCCGACAAGTCGATGTTGGCGAGATAACCGTCCCAACTCTCCGTGCCGATGAGCGGATTGAAGACCGACACGCGCACGAGGTCGGGCCCCGCGAGCTTCAGCACCTTCTCCGTCTCCTCGATGTCCTGTTTCGTCTCGCCCGGCGAACCCACGATCAGATAGACCTTGGCCCAGATCCCGGCGCGACGCGTCATCTTCGCGGCTTCGACGATCACTTCCGGCGTGAGATCCTTCTTCAGGACGTCGAGCATGCGCTGACTGCCCGATTCCCAGCCGTAGTAGATGCGGCGGCAACCCGCGCGGTGCATGTGCTTCAGGAGCGGATAGTCGACGCAGTCCGCGCGCGTGTTCGCGATCCATTCGAACTTCAATCCGCGGCGCAGGATCTCGTCGCACATCTCGTGGATGCGCTTCTTCCTGAGCGTCAGGATCTCGTCGACGAACAGGATGACGCCCGGGTTGTACGTCTTGACGATGTGCTCGAGCTCGTCGACGATCATCTCCGTCGAGCGCACGCGGAAGCCGCGGCCAGTCAGTTCCTTCTGGCAGAAGATGCACTTGAAGGGGCATCCGCGCGTCGTGAAGATGTAGACCAGCTTCTCAGGGTTCAGCGAGAAGTAACGGTCCATCGGCAAGAGGTGACGCGCCGGCAACGGCAGCTCGTCGAGCTTCTTGATCAGCGGCGGCGCCGCGTTGTCGATCGCCAATTGGCCATCGCGCATGGCCGCGAGCCCCGGCACTTCACCGAGTCCCTTCCAATCGTTCCCGTCGAGGTGTTGGAGGAACTGCGGCAGCGTCTCCTCGGCCTCGCCCTTCAAGACGAAGTCGAAGTGCCCGCTGTCGAGGAAGATGCCCTGGTCGACGGACGCGTGCGGTCCGCCCATGACCGTGATCTTCCCGCGGCTCTTCGCGTACTTGGCCCACGCGATCGCGCGGCGGATGTTCGGCGTCAGCGCGTCGAATCCGATCACGTCGTTGCGCTCGATCGCTTCGCGCATGTGCGCGTCGTTGACGATGCGCTCGTCGCACAGTTCGACCGGGATCTTCGCCTTCTCGAGGCTGGCGCCGAGGTAGGCGATGCCGAGCACCATCGACAGGGGGTCTTCCTGGACGTGGGGCTTGACGTACGTGAGCAGGGTTTTGCGCATCGGTGGTGTGGATCGAAGGTGGCGAGCGCAATGAGTCGCGATCGGTGTGGACGCGCCGGAGCGGCGATCCACGCGTCCTTCGTCGGAGGGAGATCGACCGCGGACGCCTACCAACTCTACCCCCTGCGGAAGGTTCTCGCAAAGCCTTCAGAGGCAGACACTTCCGCTGGGAAGGACCTTCACGGTCTCTTCGCGCGCGATTGACCGCCCGCCCGGGCGGAGAGGCGCGCCAGTTCGTACTCCTCGAGGCATTCCGCGGCGAGCCTCGGAATCGTGAATCGAGCGACGAGCCGCGCGCGGCCCGCTGCGCCCATGCGACCGCGGAGTCCCGGATCCGCGAGCAGGCGCGCGACGCTGCGCGAGAAGTCCGCGACGTCGAACGGGTTCGCGACGAAGCCGGTGACGCCGTGCTCGACGACCTCGGGGCTGCCGCCGAACGACGTCGCGACGACGGGCTTCGCATGCTCCATCGCCTCCAGATTCACGAGACCGAACGTGTCGAAGCAGATCGACGGCGTCACGAACACATCGGTCGCCGCGTAGGCAGCTTGGAGCTCGGCGCCGTCCAGCCAACCCGTCGCGACGACGCGATCCAGGACGCCGAGTTCGCGCGCGCGCGGCTCGAACTCGCGCACGTAGACGTCCTTCTTCCCGAGGACGAGCAAGCGCAGATTCGGGAAGTTGGGACCGAGATGCGCGAGCACGCGTAGGAGTTGCCCGACGCCCTTCTGTTCGTGCAGGCGTCCGCCGATCGCGAGGACGAGTGCATCGTCGAGGTCGAAGCGCGCGCGGAACGCCGCGACGTCTGCCGCGCTCGGAAGCTCGGCTTGCAGACGCACGGCATTGTGCAGCGTGCGGTCGACCCGGATCCCGTTCGCGCTGATCACGGCGCCGAGTTCGTCGGACACGACCGTGAACCGGTGGACATCGCGCGCCAGGACCTCGCGGATCGCCGCATTGCGCCACGGATTCCAGCGCAGACGCTGACACGGAATGCACTTCTGCCAGTACGCGGAGTAGTCACGTTGCAGTCCGCCGGCGATCTCGCCGCCGTGGAAGCAGGTCAACTTCTGGTAGCAGAACGTCATGACGTCGTGCGCCGTGAACACGACGCCCGCCCCGGATTCTCGCGCGCGGGTCAGCGACTCGTAGCCGAGGTGCGCGTGGATGAGGTGCGCATGCACGACGTCCGGCCGGAAGGTGTCCAGCACGCGCTGGATGTCGTCGTGGACCGGCCGCGTCGAGATCGAGGTCCAGCCGCGCCAACGTGCCGATGCGTCGCTGAAGACACGCTCGACGCGCAAGCCCTCGATCTCGGTCGGCGTCGCTTCGGCACGGTCCTGAACCGCTGTGACCAAGAGGGTTTCGTGCCCCGCCTCGCGCAACGCGCGCGCGAGCTGGTACGTCAGCCGCACGGACGATCCGATCCGCGGATCCGACAGGTCGTTCAAGAAGAGGACGCGCACGGCCGTCACTCTCGCGTTCCGGCTTGGCGACCCGCGACGTCGATCGCGGCTGCCTCGAGAACGCGCGCGTCCTCGACGTCCGTCGGGGTCGGTCCGCCGAAAACGCCGTTCTTCGAGCGGTACATGAGCCAGTAGATGTACCCGACGTGAACGAGAACCCACGACTGGTAGAGCGCGAGCCCCCAGGCTGCTCCGGTCCACTTCACGCTGACGACGAGCACGAAGTTGAGCGGGATCGTGATCGCGGCACCGAGTGCGGTGAGCCAGATCCAGGCCTTGACGCGATTCGTCGCGATGTAGAACGAGTCGACCGCGGCCGCGAAACCGTACGGCACGTACCCGATGGCCAGGATCAGCGCGAACGCGAATACCGGCTCGGCGTAATCCGCCGGGAAGATCGCACCGACGACGAGCGGAATCGCCGTGAGTGCCAACGCGAGCAGCAACGTGAGCGCGAACCCGGTCAAGAGCGTGACTCGATTGAAGAGTCGGCGCAGACCGATCCAGTCTTTCTTGCCCGCCAATTCGGCCAAGGCCGGCAACGCCGTGCGCGCGACGGCGGGCATCGGAATCGTCGCGAGCTGCACGATGCGTTGCGCGATGTGGAAGTAGCTCACCCACTCCGTGCCCACGACCTTGGCGATGATCAAGCGCGGGAAAATGTTCAAGAACAGCGCCGTGCCGTTCTTGAGCAATCCGACGCGGATCCCGAGGCGCATCCCGCGCCACAGCGGGACCTCGCGCATGCGACGCACGATTTCGCGAGCGCCCGGCAACGGCGGACCACCGTCGTGGCGCGCACCGGCGTAGAGTTCCAGCGCGAGGATCGAGCCGAAGATCGCGGCCACGACGGCTCCGATCACAGCGCCGAGCGGCGATCCCGTGATCGCAGCGCCGAGCACCACGAGGAAGAAGCGCACGACCTCGTCACCGTTCTCCACTTGCGCCAGCGCGCGCATGCGGCGCGTGCCTTGGAACGCTACGGCGGCGACGGTGCGCGGTAGATCGAAGAGCGGCTCGAGGCACAGGATGAGCGCCCACACGCCGACCTCGCGCGAGTCGTAGAACCGCTCGCCGAACCACGGCAACGCGAACCAGCCGACGACGAGGACGCCCAGGCCGAACACGAGGCCCGACTTCGCGACGAACGCGATCCAACCGGCGGTTTTCTCATGGTTGCCGCGCACGTGGGCTGCGGCGATCTGACTGATCGTCGCCGGAACGACGCCGGTGTTGATCAGGAAGTGCAGCAGCCCTTGCAGCGCGATCGCGACGACGAAGGCGCCCTGTCCGCGCGCGCCGAGCAAGTACGCCAGGACGACGGTGGACGCGAATTGACTCGCTTGGTTGATCGCGCTCGCGACTTGGAGAGTCGCGGTGTCGCGGAAGAAGCGACTCTTCACGACCTGTGCGAGGCGGTCCCTCACGAACGGGCCCCGAGAACCGCAGCGTAGACCTCGAGAATCCTCGCCGCGTTGTCGTCCCACGACGAATTCGCCGCGTGCGCGCGACCTCCGGTCGCGAGGCGCTCGCGCAACGCGTCGTCGCGCAGCACGCGTTCGAGCGCGATGCGCACTGCGGAGAGGTCCTGCGGCACGAGCAACCCGCTCACGCCGTCCAAGATCGCGTCCTCGGCGCCGCTGCGCAGCGTCCCGATCGAAGGTGTTCCGCAGGCCGCGGCTTCGAGGTAGACGATGCCGAAGCCCTCGAAACCGCCGTCCGCGGCATCGACCGGAGTGTGCAGGAACACGCGCGCTCCTTGCAGCAACGCGACCTTCTCGTCCTCGGCGACGTTGCCCACGAAGTGCACGCGGTCGAGCACGCCGGCGCGCCGCGCCGTCTCTTGCAGCGATCGTTGGTATTCGTCTCCCGTCGCATGCCCGACGAGGACGTGATGGAGTTCCGGTCGAGCCGGCGCGATCGCGCAGAAAGCTCCCAGCGACAAGTGGTGCCCCTTGCGCTCCTTGACCTCGCCGATCGCGAGCGTGAAGGGCTTCCCGCTCCACGGACGCGCGGGCGCCACGCGACGTGTCGCATAGTGCGCCGCCGACACGGCGTTCGGGATCACGTGGACGCGTTCGCGAGCGAGGTCCGCCGGCGGCAGACGCTCGAACAATCGATCGCGCGTGTGACGGCTCACGGCGATGAGCGCATCGAGCCCGCGATACGTGGCTCGCGCCCGCTCGGCGTGGCGCTCGGTCAAGAGCGGCTGCACGCTGTACGTCCCGTGCGCCGTGGCCACGATCGGTTTCCCGGCGAGGCGTGCGCCGCGCAACGCAGTCCACGAGTGCGGGTAGTCCTTGATCGCATGGACGAGGTCGACGCCGCGCGCCGCGAGCGCGATGCGCGGCACCGCGAGCGCCGCGTTGACCCAGAACCGCGCCGGGCTCATGTGGAAGAAGTAGTCGGGCGGCAGGACGACCTCGACGTTCCAGCGAGGCGGCACTTCGGCTGAGGTCGGTCGGTGCTTGCGCGCGAGCAGGATGCGCGGCTCGAAGTCCGGGCGCGCGCGTTCGAGCGCCTGGACGAGGCGCACCGTGTACCGCCCGACGCCGTCGAGGTCGGACAAGGAGTCGGTGAGGAACAGGACGCGCATCGTTCGGGGCGGGAGGATAGCGGCGCGGCGAGTCCCGATCCCGGCCGCATCGACGATCGGTAGCCCCGTGCGCGAGCACCATGACTCGCGCAAGCCGATCCGCGAACTTCTTTCCGACGGTCGAGGGCCTCACGGACGACGGAACGAAGCCCAGTACGGGTCGATTCTCCGAGCGTCGAATCGTCTCGCGCGCGCGTGCGCGGGCCACTTCGCGAGCATCGCGGCATCCGTACCGACCAACGTGGACGCGACGATGGACGAACGCGAACGCCGAACAGATCAGAACGCCCGGGGCGCGATCGGCCCGCGCAGGATCGCTTCGAGACCCCCGACTTCTGCGCGTTTCAGCTGGAAGCGAAATCCGTGTCTCTCGCAGACTTCCTTGGCGATCGAGAGGCCAAGGCCGGTTCCCGTCGGATGACGGCGACGCGCCGCTTCCGTGCGGTAGGAGCGCTCCGCGAGACGCGCGAGTTCCTCGTCGGCCACGCCCGGTCCGTCGTCGAGGACGCGCACGACGAAGTCCGCCCCGTCGATCTCCAGGACGACGGCGACGTGTCCGCCCTCCCGGCCGTAGCGCACGGCATTCTGCACGAGGTTCGAAACGGCACGTTCGAACAGCGTCACGTCGGCGAGGACCTCGACCTCCTCGCCAGGCAATGCGTGGACGAGCTCGACGCCGCGGCCGCGTGCGATCGTCGTTTGGCGACTCACCGCGCGCTCCACGAGACGGTTGAGCGACATGCGATGCAAGGCGAGCGGGACTTCGTCGGCCTCGAGCCGCGCGGCGGCGCCGAGGTTCTCGAGGAGCGCACCCAAGTAGTGCGCTTCCTCCTGAGCCTCGCGCACACGAACCGGATCCGTCGGCTCACCGGCGGACGCGCGCCGCTCGAGCGCGGAGAGGTGTCCCTGCAAGACCGTCAGCGGCAACATCACGTCGTGCGTGGTGTTCTCGACGAACGCGCGCAAGGAACGGTCGCGCTGCTCCAAGCGCTCGATCTGCCCGCGCACCGCGGAACCGGCCGCGTCGAACGCCTGGCCGAGCTCGGAGAGTTCGTCGTGCCCGCGCGCACCCACGAGCTCCGCATAGCCCGACGCCGCCGAGCGTTGCACGCCGTGCTTCAAGTCGCGCACACGGCGTACGAACGGGAGGAACGCGAACAACGTGGTCAAGACGAGGACGCCGGCGAGAAGTGCCGGCGCGATGAAGCGACCGAATCGATCCGCCGTCGTGTCGGCGAGGTCGATGCGCCGCGCGAGTACGAGCGCGCACGGTCCTTCGGCCCACGGCATGCGCACGAGCGCTTGGAATCCGCTCCGCATCGGCAATCCGCTGCGCTCGGGAAGCGTGAACGAGTTCGAACCGAACTCCGCCCCGGTCCCGAGGTCCCGTCGTAGATCTGCGTCGAGGAGCGGCGCCGATGGATTGTCGGAACGGAAGTCCTGGTTGTACGCCCACAACTCGAAACGCGAAGCCACCGGACCCGCGGGCATCGGCATGGGCTCGGGTCGCGGATTCCGACCGCGTGGTGGGCGCGCGCCGTTGCCTCCGACGGGCCCACCGTCGAGACCTCTTCCCGGACCGAGTCCCAACGGATCTCGACCGCCCGGAGGTCCGAAGCGGCCCGGCCCGGTTCGACGCGGCGGATCCTGAAAATCCTCGGGCGCTTCCTCGCACGCATCCCTTCCGCCGGATTCCATGCGACCGCGCGCGTAATCGACGAGCGCATCGAGTTCGGCGGTTCGCGACGCGCGTTCGCGCACGATGACGAGACCGAGGGTCAGCGGCACGGCCGTGACGAGGAGCGTCAGCCCGAGCCGGGTCGCGAGTCTCACGCGCCGTCCTCGCGCTTCAGCTTGTAGCCGATGCCCCACACCGTCCCGAGCAGCGCGCCCGCGGACCCGAGCTTCTTGCGCAAGCGCGAGACGTGGACGTCGAGCGTCCGCTCGGTGCCGTCGCGCTCGGGTGGCAACACGTTCTGCACGAGCCACGATCTCGCGATCGCCGCATCGGGACGCATCGCCAGCGCGTGCAGGAGATCGAACTCGACCTTCGTCAACTCGATCTCCGCGTTCGCGACGAACACGCGTCGTGCGGTGACGTCGATGCCGATCGGACCGTGATCGACGCGGTCGGCGCGCGCGAGGACGGGCCGACGCAAGCGCGCTTGCACGCGCGCGACGAGTTCCTCGGGCCAGAACGGCTTCGTCATGTAGTCATCGGCACCGAGCTCGAGCGCGCGCACCTTGACCGCCGCGTCCTGCTTCGCGGAGAGCACGAGCACGGGGATGTCGCACTGACTGCGCCAGCGCTTGAGCACGTCGAGCCCGTGCGCGCCGGGCAACATGAGATCGAGGATCAAGAGCGCCCAGTTCTGCGGCGTCATTCCGAGTGCCGTGCCGCCGTCGCGCAGCCACTGGGCCTCGAGCCCGGCCTCGGTCAGGTGCTCGACGATCTGTCGACCGAGCTTTTCGTCGTCTTCGACGAGCAGGATGCGTGCGGACACGTGGTGTGGGCCTCGATGCACAGAGGATCGCGTGCGAATCTGAAGTTGGCCCGAAGGATCGAGCGACCGGCCTTTCCCTTCAGCATCGCGCAAGGAATGGTCCCGATCCTAGAGACATGGAGACTTCCCGTCCGATTCGCGCCGTCCTCGCCCTCGGCCTGGCTGTCCTCGCCTGGGTCGGCGCCGTTCCCGCGGCAATCGCCGAGACTTCGACCGACTTGGCCCCCGTTCGAGCGGGCGCCGCGGACCGCGAGTTCGACGATTGGGTGCACGTGCTCGTGCGCCAATCGGAGAGCGCGAACGTCGAAGTCGCGCGCAGTGCGCGGACCGCTCTCGAAGGTCTCGGTGCCCGCGGGCAGGCACGTGCCGCTGCGCGGGAACGCGAGGCCCGACCGCGACCCGACGGGAATCACGGCGGGCGCTTCGGTCCGCCGGATCGGCTCGGTCCGCCGGATCGTCTCGGCCCGCCGGATCGGCTCGGTCCGCCGGATCGGCTCGGTCCGCCGGATCGGCTCGGCCCGCCGGATCGGCGTGATCCGCCCGACCATCGCGGACCCCCGCGGGTGAGTTCGGATCGTGGCCTCGGAAACGTCGGCCCACGCACGGGCGAGCATGCCGACGGCCCGCCACCCTGGTGCGGTCCCGGTTGTTGCCTCCACGGCCGCCGTGCACGCGACGGCTCCGACCATCCGCCGTTCCCGCGCGACGCGCGCGGACCCTCGCGCGCTGGTCCGCGCTCCGGGCCTCCACCCGGTCGTGGACCGCGTCCCCCGCTCCCGCCTCGAGAAGAACCCAGCCGTCCTGTCCATTCCGTTCCGAAGGAGACCTGATCCATGCTCTCGCGCACTTGGCTCCCCGTTCTCGCTCTCGCAGCCCTCTCTCACGCGGTGGCCGCACAAGGTCCGCCGCCTCTCGGTCCGCTCCCGCCGCCGCCGTTTCCACCGGGAAATCCCATCACGACATCCAAGACGAACCTCGGCAAGGTCCTCTTCTGGGACGAGCAGATGTCGAGCACGAACACCGCTGCGTGCGGATCGTGTCACGTCTTCGAGCGCGGTGGTTCCGATCCGCGTTCATCGGCTGCGAATCCGAATCCCGGCCTGAACGGGATCGTGGGCGACGCGGACGACGTGTTCGGTTCGCCCGGCGTTCCGCGCACCGACGCGAACGGGATGTACTCGTTGGCCACGTTCTTCCGTCTCGGAACGCAAGTCACGGGTCGCAAGGCGCCGAGCGTGATCAACTCGGCCTACATCCCGGCAACGTTTTGGGATGGTCGTGCCCTGCCGACCTTCGTCGATCCGCAAACGAACCAAGTCGTGTTGCAGAACGGCGCGTCGCTCGAGAGTCAGGTCGTGGAGCCGCCGATCTCCGATGTCGAGATGGGACATGTCGGCATCGACTGGGACGACATCACCGCGAAGCTCGCGACGAGTTCGCCACTGCGTCTCGCACCGTCCATCCCAGTGGCTCTCTCGACGTGGATCGCCGGTCGCACGTACCCGCAGCTCTTCCAGGAAGCGTTCGGGACGCCCGACGTCACGGCAGCGCGAGTCGCGCTCTCGATCGCGACCTACGAGCGCGTGCTCGTCTCGAACCAAGCACCGTTCGATCAACTCCTGGCGGGCAACCCGCAAGCGCTGACTCCAGAGGAAAACAACGGATTCCAGGTCTTCAACGGCCAAGGTCGTTGCAACGTCTGCCACGCCGGACCGCGGCTCTCGAACGATTCGTTCCGCTACATCGGCGTTCGTCCGCAGATCGACGACCTGGGCCGCTTCAACGTGACAGGTCAGATCGGAGACCGGGGCCGCATGAAAGTGCCGAGCTTGCGCAACGTCGATCTGCGCTCGCCGTACTTCCACACGGGCCGTTTCGGGACGATCGAGGACGTCATCGCGTTCTACAACCGCGGCGGCGACTTCAACGCGCCGAACAAGGACCCGAACATCCTCCCGCTCGGGCTCTCGATCCAACAGCGCGCGGATCTCGCCGCCTTCTTGCGCCGCCCGCTCACGGATCCGCGCGTGCAGAACGCGACGGCGCCGTTCGACCATCCGACGCTGAACCAAGCCTCGACGCGAGTCCCAGAACCCTTCGGCGTCGGCACGGCCGGGACAGGCGGTTTCGTACCGCGCCTCGTCGCGATCGAGCCGCCGTACATCGGCAATCCGCGCTTCACGGTCGCGCTCGACGGCGCGTGCGCGGGCAAGGGCGCGATCCTCGCGTTCAGTGAAACGAACGTTCCCGGCGGCGTGCTGTTCAACGGCATGCGCACGTACCTCGACTTCAACTCCGCTCTCACGATCCGGCGTCTCGGTCCGCTCGCGGGCGGCGGTGAGGGACAAGGTTTCGGCTCGGGCACGATCTCGATCCCGAACGATCCGCTGCTCTTCGGACGCACGTTCTACGCGCAGGCGTACGTGCTCGACGTCACACCGGGTGTGCGCTTCGCCGCGACGGAGGCGATCGCGATGACGCGCTTCTGATCGCTCCACACGCGACTTGAACCCCGTTCGGGTTCCGGCCCGTTCCGCCGGTATCCCTGCGCGCGTCGGACGTCCTCAGGCGTCCGGCGCGCGCCTCTTTTTCACGGTGATTCTCGCTTCACCGGGGCTCGGACGCCTCGAAACGATCGGCCAAGCCCGGATGGTCGAGCGCGATGTGCGTTGCACGGAAGAGTGCTTTCTCCTCGAGCCCGCTACGCGGACGCTCGCGGCTGCCCCCGCCCTGTCCACCACGACCACCAGGCGGTGGAGCGTCGGCGCCACGCGGAGGGCCGCCGCTGTTCCCCCGCCATGCATCTTCGGGTTGCCGTAGCGCGCGAGCAGATCGCCGCCGCGTTTCAGACGTTCGCCCGTGCTGCCGCGCGCCTCGGCCGTCGTCGTCGAATGATCGATGACCCAGATCTCGTCCATGTGGCGCACGGACAAGACGATCAGGTCGTGGCTCTCGAGCCAGTGCAAGCCGTTCACGTGCAACCAATCGCTGTCGCGGCCGGGACCACGCGCGGGAACGGCGTCCCCGACCGGCGTCGCATCGGGATCGTCGCCGCCGCCGGCTTGGCCGGTCGCCCGCATGCGACGCTCGATATCGGCGCACCTTTCCTTCTTCGCGCTGGTGAGCGGAGCTTCGCGGCAATGATCGCCGTTGAAATCGATGCGCTCCGGGTGCGCGCCGACGTCGCCGTAGTTCGCCTTCGTCTCGTCGAAGTCCTGGATCAAGTGATCGCGCGAGCGCCACTCCCACACGAGCTCCGCGCCGTTTTGCAGCACGGGCTTCAACTCGAGGACGGCGTCGGGACGCATTCCGGACAGCGCCACGAAGGCTTGGTCGCGTCCAGCCGCGAGCGCAGCGCTCGGCGCCATGTCGTCCCACACCAGCGTCAGGACATTGCCTTCGGCAGCACGCGCGCGTCGTGGTGCTGCACACGCTCGGCGCTGGACAGCAGGTAGTCCCACGTCACCATTCCGTCCCACGCGATCCGCTGGAGTCGGCCGCCCATTCCACCCGTCATGAGCGACGAGTTCTCGACTCGGCCTGCTCAGAGGATGGAACCGTCCGCGAGCAGTTCGACGGAATTGCCCGGTGGGAAGGCGCACTTCCACGTGTGGACGACCTGTCCCGCCGCATCGACGAGGAATGTCGTCGTCGAGCGCAACGGCGCGATCAGCGTGTAGCCCGGAGTGGCCGCGTCGGTCCGCAGCACGAGCCCGCGCGGAGGAGCTCCGGATGGCGCCGGACTCGCCGGAGCGGAACCCGCGTCCTGCGTCCCAACGGCAGTGCCAAGAGGACCGCGAACGGGATCACGGCGATTTGGATCACGACTTCCTGGGGCGTTTCGACACGGGCTTGCTCACGGGCTTCTTCGGCGACTTGCGCGCGGGCTTCGTCGCACTGCGCTTCGGCTCCGTGAGCGGCGCGAGCGCTTCGGTCAGCGCTTGATCCACGTTCTCGAGCAGGACGAAGCGCATCTCCTTGCGGGCCGCGACCGGCACGTCGGCGAGATCGGGTTCGTTGCGTTTCGGCAACAGCACGGTCTTGATGCCCGCGGCGCGCGCGCCCAGGACTTTCTCCTTCACGCCGCCGATCGGCAGCACGAGCCCGCGCAAGCTGATCTCGCCGGTCATCGCGACGTCGGCGCGGGCGCTGCGGCCGGTGAGCAGCGACACGAGCGCCACGTACAACGCGACACCCGCGCTCGGTCCGTCCTTCTGGATCGCGCCGGCCGGCAAGTGCACGTGCAGGTCGTGGTTCTCGAAGAAGCGCGGGTCGAGACCGAGCGATCGCAGTCGCGACTTCACGAGCGACATCGCCGCGATCGCGCTCTCCCGCATCACGTCCCCGAGCTGGCCCGTCAAGACGAGCTGGCCCTTGCCGGGCATGCTCGCGGCCTCGACGAAGAGGATTTCACCGCCGTGCGGTGTCCAAGCCAGCCCGGTCGCGACACCCGGCAGTGCCGTGCGCGACTTCGTCTCGTCTTGGAAGCGCGACGCGCCGAGGATCGTCTCGACGTCGTCCTTCTTGATGCGCACGCGCTTCGCTTCGCCGGATGCGATGCGTGCCGCGGCCCAGCGCACGAGGCTTGCGATCTGTCGCTCCAATCCGCGCACTCCAGCTTCGCGCGTCCAACCTTCGAGCACGCGCCCCACCACGCCCGCGTCGATCATACAGCGCTTTTCGTCGAGTCCGTTGGCTTCCAACTGGCGCGGAAGCAGGTAACGTCGCGCGATCTCGAGCTTTTCCTCGCGCGTGTAGCCCGGGATCTCCACGACCTCGAAGCGGTCACGCAACGGTCCCGGAATCTGGTCGAGCACGTTCGCCGTCGCGATGAAGAGCGCCTGCGAGAGGTCGAACGGGATGCCCAGGTAGTTGTCGCGGAAAGCCTTGTTCTGCTCGGGATCGAGCACCTCGAGCAGCGCCGACGCCGGATCGCCTTGGAATCCGCGTCCGAGCTTGTCGATCTCGTCCAGCATGAACACCGGGTTGCGCGTGCCGCCCTTGCGGAGGGAGTTCACGACGAGCCCCGGCATCGCGCCGATGTACGTGCGACGGTGACCGCGGATCTCGCCCTCGTCGTGAACGCCGCCCAACGAAACACGCACGAATTTGCGCCCCATCGCCCGCGCGATGGACTGGCCCAACGAAGTTTTGCCGACGCCTGGCGGTCCGACGAGGCACAGGTTCGGCCGCTTGCCGTCGGGCTTCAGCTTGCGCACTGCGAGGTACTCGAGGATGCGACGCTTGACCTTGTCCAATCCGTAATGGTCCTCGTCGAGCACGCGCGCCGCGCGCGCCACGTCGAGGCTGTCGTCCGACAGCTTCGCCCACGGGAGTTCAGCGACGACGTCGAGGTACGTCCGCAGCATCGAGTACTCCGGCCCCGACTCGTTCATGCGCGTGAGACGGCGGAACTCGCGATCGATCTCCTTCTTGCCGTCGGCTGGCAACCCCGCCTTGGCCAGCGATTCCTCGAGGTGTTCCAGCTCGGACTTGTCTTCCTCGCCGCTGCTGAGCTCCTTTTGGATCTGCTTCAATTGCTCGCGCAGGAAGTACTCCTTCTGCGCCTTTTCCAAGGTCCCTTTCGTCTCCTCGCGGATCTTGTGCGAGAGCTGCAGCACCAACTGGAGGTGCCCGAGCTTCACCCCGACCGCGTTCATCCGCGCTTCGACGTCGACGATCTCCAGGATCGCCTGCTTCTCGATCACCGGGATGTCGAGGAACGTCGCGACCATGTCGACGAGCAACGACGGAACGGCGATCCCCTGCAGTGCATTCGAAAGGTCTTCGGGCGCGCCCGGCGACAGCTCGAGGACCTCTTTCGCCTGCGCCTTCAGCGCGATGAACCGCGCTTGGACGTCGAGCCCCGACACTTCGGTCTCGACCAAGCGCTCGATCTGCCCGACGAGCCCCTTCGGTCCGTTCTCGACCGCAATGAGTCGGAAGCGTTGTTGCCCTTGGCAGATCGCGTGATGACGACCGTCGGGCGCCGTGAGGAAACGCACGATGTCGGCGATGGTCCCGATGTCGTACAGGTCCGACCGCGAGGGTTCGTCCTGCTTCTCGTCGCGCTGGAGCACGACGCCGATCGGTTTCTGCGTGCGCACGGCCTCTTGAATGGTCTCGACCGCGCGTGGGCGACCGACGACGACGGGCAGCACGACGCCGGGGAAGAGCACCATGTTGCGCACCGGGACGATCAGGATCGTCTCGAGCTCCGCGGCCTTCACCGCGATCGGTTCGGAGACGGGCGTGACATCGACCGGAACGGTGATCGGCGCGGTATCCGCGGGCGTGCGCAGTGCGCTCTTCATCACCTCGTGCTCATGGCTCATGCGCGGAACTCCGTCCTAGTCACGCGGGGATCGTGTCACCGATCGCTGACGGGATCCATCCACACGACGGTTCCGGGCCAACCCGCGGCGAGCGGATCCCACGCGAGCGGCGCATAGCCCGTGCACTCGACACGAATGGAGCCGGGCCACGCCGGCGCACGCAACGTCGTGACGCCGGTGCGGTCCGTGGCGCCGAGCACGCCGCTCGACGCGAAGAACACCGCGTCGGCGAGTAACGCTCGGCTGATCCTGTCGCGGACCTCGACGCGGCGTTCGAAGCCGGGCGCGAGCTCGACGCGCAGCGGACGTCCGTTCTCCGCCGCGGCGAGCAGGTTCGCGAGCTCCCCTTCCGCCCGCAGGAAACCGGGCGCATCGACGGCGAAACGTGCCACCTCGCCGCGCGGCAAGGCGAGCAACGCGACGCCGCTGGGCGCACTGAACCGTTGGATCGCCGACGTTCCGGTCAGCGCGGACGACTCGGGGCGCGCCAGCCACACGACAGCGCGTGCGCAGCGCTGGCCATTCACGCGGCTCGTCACCTCGATGGGCACGCTCCGATCTACTCGGCGCTCCGTGCGTCGTACGACGAGTCCGGTGGCTCCGAACGGGACGGTCAGCACGCCCGGTTCATAGAGATCGTCGAGGAAAGCGCCGCCGAAGCCGAGCAGCAACGTGCCGCTCGCGAGACCATGGAACTCGAAGCGTCCCGCAGGATCCGTCGCGATCTCGACCGGCGGTGAGCCCGCTGCCGCGACGTGGACCGCGACGCCCGCGAGCGGAGCACCACGTTCGTCCAGCACGACGCCGTGAGCACCGAGGCGCAGGTTCGCGATCGAAAGGCGCAAGTCGACGTCGACGTACTCCGCGGGGAGGAGATCGATCGCGCGCTCGACGACTTCACCGGTGAAAGGGTGCGCGGCGGAAACGGTCCAACACGCCTCGCGGAGACCCGTGAAATGGTGGTCGCCGTTCGCGTCGGTCTCGCCGCGTCGCCCGCTCGTGAAGCGTCCGGCGTCGGGCGTCGACAGCCACAGCGAAATGCCGGGCACGCCGCGGCCGTCGTCGTTCTTGACGCGCACGCGCAGAACGGCGCCGGGGTGGAGGTCGAGGCGCTCCAGCGTCGTGGGCAACGGCGGATCGAACTCGCGCGGCTCGGCCACGAGAGTGCCGCCCTGCTCGGCCTCGAGGCGGTACGTGTCCTGGAACGCATCGTCGCCGAACAACGCGAAGCGCGCGCGTCCGAGCAGGTCGGCGATCTCGAAGTCGCGCGACTCCGCCAGGAAGATGCCCTGCGCGTCGCGACGCCCCGACGCGAGCGAGACGCTGGCCTCCATGGCTGGAGTGCCGTCCGGTCGGCGGACGTCCACTTCGAAGACGCGTCGCGGCGAACGCGCGCCGAGCTCGACCGGAAATGCGGGCGCGTCGTCGCCGGCACGCGGGAGCAAGAACTCTCCCGGCTCGATCTCGAAACGACCCGCGTAACGTGGATCCGCGACGTTGGGCACGTGGCTCACCGCGACGACGCCGCTCGCGAGTTCGAGCGCCGTCGTGAACTCCCCGTGCGCATCCGTCGTCGCGACCACGTTCTTCGGACGCCGCGAGAGGAACTGCAGTTGGAACCCAGCCAGTGGTTCGCGGCTCAGGACGTCGAGCACACGTCCGCGCACGCTGCGCAGAGCGTCGGGTATGGGGGCTTCGACGCCCGACGCGCGACCACTGCGCATTCCGCGCGCTGCTCGATCGAAATCGGATTCACCGGAGTCGAGTTCGAGCTTGTCGCGCTGGCGCACGAGTTCCGCGGGCACGACCGGCCAAGCCTCGACGACCGTCGGGCGATCGGCTTCTACGCCGTCGAGCGCACCACCGCGAGCGACGAGCCACGCGATCGCGCCCGCGAGTGCCAGGGCTCCCGAGCCGAGGAGCAGTGCGACGGACTTCGACGTCATGCGCGGCTTCTAGCGACCACCGAAGCGACCACCAAAGCGACCTACGAAGGCCGAGTTCTCGCTGGGGCGCGACCAGGCGCGGCCGAGTTCGGGGGCTTCGACCGCGAACGTCTCGTCGAGCCCGACGAGACGTGATTCGAGGTGCTCGAGCGGCGCGTACCACACGTTCTGCGGCATCGCGCAGCAGGCACGATCGGGTAGCGCGCGACCTTCGAGTTCGAAACTGCCGCTGGCGCGGACCGAGTAGGCATCACCCTCGAACGCGACGTGGAGCGGAGTCGAGCGCACGCCCACGACTTCACCCACGAGGCTCGGTCGCGTCGTCGCGAGCCAGCGAACCGCAGCGGCAGCGCGCTCCGTTGCAACCTGTGCGTCGACGTGGATCGTGCTCCGACGCGGAGCCTGCATGTCCAGGTTCGCGTCCGAGGTCACGACGAGCGCGATCGCGACCCCGGCGAGGTCGACCCCGTCGAAGACACCGGACTCGATCCGCCAAGCGCACAACGCGTCGCGGCCGCCGGTGACGAACTCGCTGTTGTAGTGACAAGCGCCAGCGAAGACGCTGGCCGTGCGCGCCTCGACGAAGAGACCGGCGCAGGGGACGGACTCGCCGCCCACGGGTGCGAGGAAAGGGATCAGGAGCGCGGAGTGGAGCACGGTGGGACCTCGACGAAACGGCCGTCGACCATCCTACAGGACCGATTCGTAGCAGGTTCGCCCGGCTCGGCAATCCGCGGGATCCACGACATCGCCGTCGGGGCCCAGGGCCTGCATCGTGCGCCGACACCAGCAGGATTGGCTGGCGTCGAGCAATTCGGACTCGGTGTGCGGCGGGCGACCGAGGAAGAAGGCCTTCTTGCTCTGGATGTGCGCGCAGAAAGGGGCCGCGGAGCTCGCGTCGGCAGCGGATGAGTTCGTCACGGCATCACCGAACGAGCGCGAGCAAGGCGCGCTCGACCAAGGTCTTCGTGAGCGGGATCTTGTAAGCGTTCTGCGACAGCGGTTCGGCGCCGTGGAGCGCCGCTTCCGCCGCCTCGCGGGCCGCCGCCGCGTCGAGCGTGCGTCCGACGAGCACGGCCTCGGCACGCGGCACGCGCCAGGGGACCGGTGCGACACCGCCGAGGCAGATCCGCGCCTCGCGGACCCGGCCGTTCTCCAGGGTCACGGATGCGGCGACGGCGGAAAGCGCGAAGTCGTAGGACTCGCGCTCCTTGAACTTCAGGTAGGTCGAACGCGAACCCGCCGCCGGTTTCGGCGCCAGGATCTGGATCACGATCTCGCCGTCCAACAGCGCCGTTTCCTTCGTGACGTCACCGTCCGCGGGCAGCACGTAGAAGCGCTCGATCGGCAAGCGACGCGAGCCCGACTTCGAGCGCAGCACGATCTCGGCTCCGAGCGCCACGAGGGCGGGCGCGAGGTCACTCGGATGCACGATCCAACTGGGTCCCCCGCCGAGGATCGCGTTGTACTTGTTGAAGCCGCCGTACGAGAAGCACTCGGTGCCGCCCTTCTTCAGGCAGCGCGCTTCTTCGATGCGGTAGTAGACGCACCGCGGTCGCTGACACAAGTTGCCGCCGAGCGTCCCGCACGACCGGATCTGCGTGCTCGCCACCGAAGCGGCCGCCTCGGAGAGCGCCGTCCAGTGAGCGCGGATGGTCGCATCGCTCTCGATGCGCGCGAGCGTCGCCAGCGAGCCGACGCCCAACGCCCCGCTCGACGAATCGATCACGTCGAGTCCGGGAATCGACTTCAGGTTCACGACGCGGTCGGGTTCCGCGAGGTGCTCCTTCATCTCCGTCAGGAGGTCCTGCCCGCCGGCGAGGTACTGCACACGACCCGAGTTCGGATCCGAGGCCAGCGCCACGGCCTCGTCGATCGTCGTCGGGTTCACGAGTCGGAACGACTTCACGTCAGACCACCTTTCCGAGAGCCGCGAGAACCTTGTCGGGCGTGATGGGCAGGTCGCGCACGCGCGCGCCGCACGCGTTGTAAATCGCGTTCGCGATCGCGCCCGCTCCCGGGATGACCGGCGGTTCGCCGACGCCGATCACGCCTTGGCGCGTGTCCAGGTCGTCGATGATCGTCGTCATGCGCGGGATCTCCAACGCATGCGGCATCTTGTATTCCTCGAAGCTCGGATTGAGTTGGATGCCGAGCAAGGGATCGATCACACGTTCTTCGCTCAGGGCGTAGCCGAGCGCTTGGATCATGCCGCCTTGGATCTGGCTCTTCAGCGCGAGGCGATTCAGCGGCAGACCGACCGCTTGCACGCACACCATGTGCAGCACGCGCACGCGACCCGTGCCCGGATCGACGGCGACTCGCGCCGCTTGCGTGCAATTCACCCCGCGCGCGGCGAGGGACTCGATCCACTTGCCTTGCGCGCGCAAGCCTTCGGCGGGCAAGGTGCCGCAGGCTTTTTTCCACGTCATCACCGTCGGTGTCTTCGCGCCGGTGTGCAACACGCCTTCGGGCTCGAAGCGGAATCCTTCGGCGGGCAGACGGAGCACCTGGCCGAGATGGGCAGCGAAGGCGACGCGCGCTTTCGAGGCCGCGTCCTTCACGGCCGGAGCGAGCGACGCGGTCGTGACGCTGCCGCCCGAACCGACGCCCATGCCGAGTCGCGAGCTGCCGAGCTTCGCGGTCACGTCGCGCACGGCGAGACCGAATTCCTCGGCGGTGATCGCGGCCATGTACGTGCGCGTGCCCGTCCCGAGATCCTGCACGCCGCATGCGGCCGTGATGCTCCCGTCGCGGTCGATGCGCACTTCCACCTCGCAATCGTCGCTACCGCCGCCGCCCCAGGCCGAGACGCCGAATCCGATGCCGATGCACTCCTGTCCGCTCGCCTCGCCGGGCTTCGACTTGTGCGGATGGTCGGCCCAACCGATCTCCTGCGCCACGCGATCCAACTGGTGTTGCCACGCGGCGTCCGCGGGCAAGTTCTGCTTGCGGAAGCGGACGAGGTCGATGCCCGCCGCGTAAGCCAGCTCGTCGACGATGCCCTCCATGCCGAACGACGCTTGCGGCGAACCCGGTGCGCGCATCGCGCGGCTCGCGTCGAGGTGCATGCGCACGGAACGCACCGCGCGGTAGTGCGACTCGGGTCTGTAGCAGTAGGGCATCCCGGCGAGCGAGCCGGCCTGCAACCCGCCGTGCTTGAACGCGTCGACGACGAAACCCGTCATCTTCCCGTCGGCGTCGCAGCTCGCTTCGATCGTCTGGATGCCGCCGGAGCGGTTGCCTGCCATCAGGAACTCCGCGCGCCGGTCGAGCATCAAGTGCACGGGCCGCTTCAGCTCCTTCGCGATCTGGCACGCGACCTGACCTTGCTTGTCGAGGCCGAATTTCGAGCCGAAACCACCGCCCATGTGCTCGACGATGCCGGTGACGGCGTTCGCGGGCAGCCCGAGTTCCTCGGCCGCGTCGCCCGCGAAACCGTGCGCCGCCTGCGTCGAGCAATAGACGGTCGCTTCGTCGCCGCCGCGGAAGTCGACGACGACTCCGTGGGTCTCGAGGCAGGCGTGATGTTGGACAGGAAGCCGGTACGTCGCCTTCACGCGAAACGCGCCGGCCGCCAGCGCGGCGCGCGCCTTCGCCTCGTCGCCGTCGGTCGCGGCCTTGGAGACGTTGCCGCTCTTCGCGACCAGGGGCGCGCCCTCCTTCATCGCCGAGTCGTGGTCTGCCGCCCACGGCAACGGCTCGAACTTCGCGGCGAGCGCGCGCAGACCGTCCTCCGCGGCATCCATCGATTCCGCCGACACCGCGGCCACGGGATCGCCGAGGAAGCCGGTCTCCGTGCCCTTGACGACGAGCACGTGCACGACGCCCTTCACTTTCTTCGCGGCCTCGACGTCGAGGTTCACGACTTTTGCGCGCGGCAACGGCGACACGAGCAAACGCGCGTAGACCATCCCGGGCAGGCGCACGTCGTGCGTGTAGCGTGCGACGCCGGTGACTTTGTCGGGGCCGTCGACGCGCGGGATGTCCTGGTTCAACACGCGCAACTTCGAGCGCTCGGGCCACGCGATCGCGGCCACGTCGTCGATCTCGACCTCGACTTCCGTGTCGACGCCGTTCACGACCTTCGTCGTCTTGATCTTGCGCTTCTTCGGCGCGTCTTCACGCACGTTGGCTTCGAGGCTCATCACTTGCCCTCCGCGAGGCGACGACCGGCCGCGAGCGCAGCTTCGAAGATCTGCGGTTGCGTGCCGCAGCGACACAGGTTGCCGGCGCAAGCGGTCCGGATCGTCGCTTCGCTCGCCGCCGGATCCTTCTGCAAGCAGGCCGTGATCGCGACGACGAAACCCGGTGTGCAGAAACCGCACATCGAGCCGTCGTACGCGACGAACTCTTGCTGCAACACGCTGAGCTGCGCCGGAGTTCCGAGCCCTTCGATCGTCGTGATCGCGCGACCGCGGAGGTCGCACGCGAGTTGCAGGCACGCGTAGCGCGGCTCGCCGTCCACGAGCACCGTGCACGCGCCGCAGTTCCCGCGCTCGCACACGCTCTTCGTGCCCGTGAGCGCCGGATCGATGCGCATGCGCAACGCATCGAGCAAGGTCGTGCGCGGTTCGACGACGACCTTGCGCTTCGTCCCGTTGATCAGGAGCTCGATCTCGACGTCGCCGTCGAGCGTCTCGGGACCGGCGGGGTGCGCAGCGATCGCGGGCGCCGCATTCGCCGATCCGCTCGCAGCGAGCAGGCTCGGGGCGATCATGCCGCCCGCGGCTACCCCCCCCGCTCCGCGCAAGAATCGTCGTCGAGAGAGGTCAGCGGCTTCTTCCCCACCCAGAGCTCGATCCGTGACATCCGCCATCGTCGTATCTTCCTCGCGTCGGGGCTTTTCGCTGGCACCACCACTTGGCTCCGCGGATCGTACAGCCCGATTCGGTGGGCACCAGGATCCGGACTTCGATGTCGGGCATGCGCTCCGTGCGGCCGCGGATCTCGAGCGCTATCCTCCCGGACGCATTCGTCCCCGAAGACCCTGATCCCGCGCTCCCTCCACCGCCTGTTCACGGCGGACAGCGCCAACCCAAGGAATGCCGTGATGTTCGTGACCACTCGTCGATCGCTCTTCGCTTCCGTGTTGGCGCTCTTGGCGCTGGCCTCCGTTTCAGCAGCAACTCCCGGCGACCCGAAGCCGACCCTGAAGTTCACCGGTATCCCGAACCAGAACACGACCGAGCTGGCCGAAAAGTACGCGCCGCTCGCCCAGTACCTCGGCCTGAAGCTCGGGGTCCCCGTCGAGTACGTCGCTTCGGCCGACTACAACGCCTCGGTCGACGCGTTCAAGAACGGCGACGTCCAACTGGCCTGGTTCGGCGGCTACACGGGCTGCCAAGCGCGCGCTGCCGTTCCCGGTGCCACCGCGATCGCCTGCGGAGTTCGCGATCTCAAGTTCAAGAGCTACATCATCGCCAACAAGGCTTCGGGGCTCGTGAAGAGCGAAGAGTTCCCGACGACGCTCGCCGGCCGCAAGTTCACGTTCGGATCGGCGAGCTCGACGTCGGGCCGCTTGATGCCCGAGTTCTATCTGCGCAAGGCCGTCAAGAAGTCGCCCAAGGAATTCTTCGGCGCGGAACCGAGCTTCTCCGGCGGTCATGACAAGACGATCGAGCTCGTGGCCGCCGGAACCTTCGACGCTGGCGCCGTGGACTACACGGTGTTCGACAAGCGCGTGAAGGAAAAGAAGGTCGATCCGAACCTCGTCCACATCATCTGGACCTCGCCGGAGTACGCGGACTACAACTTCACGGCCCATCCGAAGCTCGAAGAGATCTACGGCAAGGGTTTCACCGAGAAGCTGCAAAAGGAACTGATCGCGATTGCGGGCGACGACCGGAAGCTCCTGTCGGCCTTGGACCGTGCCGAAGACGGCCTCGTCATCTGTTCGAACGAAACGTTTGAAACCCTCCGCAAGACCGCTGTCGAAATCGGTCTCCTGCGCTGATCCCGACGCCTGGAAGCGGGCGCGCCCCGGCTCCGCGGCTTTCGAGCTGCACGGCGCCGGGGTCGTCTTTTCCAGGCGAACGGCGCTGACCGAAGCGAGCCTCGTCGTCGACCCCGGCGAGGCTCTCGCGCTCGTGGGCCCGAGCGGCGCGGGCAAGACGACGCTCTTGCGCTTGCTCAACGCATCGCACGTCCCGACGTCAGGGACCGTCTGCGTCGACTACCGTCGCCTCGACCTGCTCCCGCCGAAAGAGCTGCGCGCCGTCCGTGCACGCATCGGATTCGTGCACCAGGACTTGGCGCTCGTCCCGAACTACCGCGTTCTCCAGAACGTGATAGCCGGGAGCCTCGGTCGCCTCGGATTCGCGGGCGGAGTGCGGGCGATGCTCTTCCCGACTCGCGTGGAGATCGAGCGCGCGGCGGTGATCCTCGAGCGCGTCGGTATCGCCGCGAAGCTCTACCAGCGGACGGACTCGCTGTCCGGCGGTGAGCGTCAACGCGTCGCACTCGCGCGAGCGCTCTACCAGGAACCGTCGGCACTCTTGCTCGACGAACCGGTCTCGTCCGTCGACCCGGCGCGCGCACGCGACATGGTCGAACTCGTCACCGCGATCTCGCGCGAACGTGGAATCACGCTCGTCGTGTCGATCCACGACATCGGACTCGCCCGCGATCATTTCCCCCGCCTCGTGGGCCTGCGAGCCGGACGCATCGTGTTCGACGGTCCGACGGCGACGATCGCAACGAGCGACCTGTCGGCGCTGTACTCCCTCGAGGGCCTCGCGCGTGTCGAGCCTGCGCACGCACACTGATCCCGGCCCACGGCCGTTTCCAGTGACGCCGCGGCTCGCCGTCGCGCTGTCGATCGGCATAGCGGCCGTCATCGCCTGGCTCGCGCTCGACGCGCCGCTCGCGAAGCTCGTGCCGGGCGAGGGCGGCCTACGCGTCGTCCGCGCATTCTTCGCCGCGGCCTTGCATCCCGCGCTCGAGTACGAATCGCCCGTCCCGGAGGGGACGCCGCACATCCTCGCCCAAGCGCTCGCCGCCGCGCGCCGAACGGTCGTCTTCGCCGCGGCCGGGATGAGCGTCGCGCTACTCCTCGGGATCGTGCTCGGGTTCTTCTCGACGACCGCCTGGTGGTCGGGCGATCTGGCCGGTGGCACGAGTCCGCTGCGGCGTGCCTACGCGCGCTCGTTGGGCCCCACGATCTGGACCGCAGCGCGCGCCTCGATCGTCGTCATGCGTTCCGTCCACGAACTACTGTGGGCGGTCCTGTTCCTCGCCGCGTTCGGGCTCAACACCACCGGCGCCGTCGCCGCGATCGCGATCCCCTACGGAGGGACGTTGGCGAAGATCTTCTCGGAGATGATCGAGGAGTCGCCGCGCGATGCGGCGCACGCGCTGCGAGCTGCCGGGGCGGGACCTCTGCAAGTCTTCGTCTTCGGTCTCGTTCCGCGCGCGGGCCCCGACCTCGCCGCGTATTCCTTCTATCGCTTCGAGTGCGCCGTCCGCAGCGCGGCCGTGCTCGGATTCTTCGGGTTCCCGACGCTCGGCTACGCGATCGCGCAGTCGTTCGAGAACCTGCACTACGCCGAGGTGTGGACGTACCTGTACGCCCTCATCCTCCTGGTCGTGCTGCTCGAGCTGTGGAGCGGAGCGCTGCGTCGGAGGTTCGTCGCATGAATGCGCAGCGGACGCCCGAGCGCGTGGACATCGACCACTTGCGGCGGACGCGGCCGAGGAGCCGACTCCTGCGCTTTTCGCTCGTCGCATGGGCCGGATTGGTGCTCTACGCGTGGCTCGGCGGCGACATCCACGTCGACGACTTCTTCAGCGCGCGCCGAGCAGAGAATCTGGCCCGTTTCGCTCACGTCGATGTCGTGCCGTTCGCCCTGCGCGAGGTCGACTGGAGCCTCTTCGACTACGCCGACTTCGCGCTCGGCCTCGCGCGCGACCGCGGGTTCGAGGGCTTGCTCGCGACTTTCGCGATCTCGGTCCTGGCGATCGCGTTGGCTGCGGTCGGGGCTCTCGGGCTCGCCTTCCTCGCGGCGCGCAACGTGACGAGCTCCGCTCCGTTCGGCGATTCGACGGAGCAGCACAAGACGCCGACGTGGGCCATCGCGTGCGCGATGGCCCGCGGTGCCCTCGTCCTCCTGCGCGCCATCCCCGAGTACGTGTGGGCCTTCCTCCTCCTCGCGATGTTGGGCCCGAGCGCGTGGCCAGCCGTCCTTGCGCTGGCGATACACAACGCGGGGATCCTGGGAAAGCTCGGCGCGGAGACCGTCGAGAACCTCGATCCCCGTCCGCTCGCGGCTTGGCGCGGCGCGGGTGGGAGCCGTGCACAGATCGCGTGGCTCGGCGCGTTGCCGCTGGCGGCGAACCGATTCCTCCTCTACTTCTTTTATCGCTTCGAGACGTGCGTGCGCGAGGCCACGGTGCTCGGCATGCTGGGCGTCGTGTCACTCGGCTATTGGATCCAAGATTCACGCTCGAAGCAGTTCTACGACGAGATGATCGTCTTCGTGGCGCTCGGCGCAGCGCTCGTCCTCGCTGCGGACTTCACCTCGGCGCTCGTGCGACGCGCGCTGCGACGCGCGAACTGAGAGCGTGTGAAGAAATCGAGCCTACAGGCTCATCGACGCTCTTGGCGCCGCTTCCTCGGCGCGTCGCCCGTGAATTCTTCACGGGCTGCGAGGTCGGCGTCGTGACCCGAGCGATCCTCGAGTTCAACGCGCTGGCGAAGTCGTACGGCAAGATCCGTGCGCTCGACGGCCTCACGTTGTCGCTGCCTCCCGGTCCGACGGGGTTGCTCGGTCCGAACGGCGCTGGGAAAACGACGCTCTTGAAACTGTGCCTAGGGCTGCTCGCACCCGATTCCGGAACGGCGCGCATCGCGGGTTGTGATCCGACCAGCGCCGTCGGTCGCGCGCAACTGCGACGCGCGGTCGGCTACATGCCCGAAGGCGATTGCCTCGTACCGGGGATGAGCGGCGTCGAAACGGTGGCGATGCTCGGACGACTCTCCGGCCTTTCCCCGAGCGATTCGATGACTCGCGCGCACGAGGTGCTCGACTACACGGGCCTCGACGAAGCGCGTTATCGCGAAGTTTCGGGCTGGTCGACGGGGATGAAGCAACGTCTCAAGTTGGCGCAAGCGCTCGTCCACGATCCGCCACTCCTCTTGCTCGACGAACCCACCGACGGCCTCGATCCGGTCGGGCGCCGGCACATGCTGGAACTCGTCGCGGATCTCGGACACGCGCAGGGGAAGAGTCTGCTCCTTTGTTCGCACCTCTTGCCCGACGTCGAGGCGACGTGCGATTCGGTCGTCGTCCTGTCGCGCGGTCGAGTTGCGGCCTCGGGCCTCATCACGGACCTGGTCGGCACGGCGCGAGCGCGCGTTCGCATCGACATCCAGGGCGATGCGCTCGCGTTCGCGCGCGAACTCACGGCGCGCGGAGTCGCGCACACACAGGTCGATGCGACGACGTTCGCGGTCGAGCTCGACGCCGCGGACCCCGACGCGGACTCGGCACTCGAAGCCGCAGCGCGCGCCGACGTGCGCGTCCTGGCCATCGTGCCCGAGCGCGCGACGCTCGAAGCGGCCTTCCTGCGCGCGCTCGAGGAACAGGGAGCGCCGGCATGAAGGCCGCAGCGAACCTCGAGGTCTACCGGCCTTTCACGGGCACGTTGCAGGAGAAACCGCGCGCGGCGATCGCGCTCTGGCGAGCCGGCCTGCGTGTCGCGTTCAGGCGCAAGCTGACCCTCATCCTGCTCCTCGCACCGCCCGCGATCGCCACCGTGATCTTTTCGTTCGTCGTGTACGCGGGATACGCCTTGGAGCAAGGCATGACGCCCGACGCGCTCGGCGGCGACGCCGGCGTCATCGGCCAGGTCGCGGGAACGATGATGCGCGACGCGGCGGCGGAAGCGCTCGCGGTGCGCAAGCAGATCGTGGGTTTCCACCTGGCGATGTCGGTGTTCTCGCTCCTGCTCGTCGCGTGGTACGGCGCCGGCCTCATCGCCGAGGACCGTCGGAGCGGCGCGCACCTCTTGCTCTTCGCGCGGCCGCTCACCCGCACGAGCTACGTCCTTGGTCGCTTCCTCGTCGTGGCGACGTTCGGCGCGTTGGGCTCGATCGCGCCCACGATCGTCGTCTGCACCGTGGCGACGTTCGCCTCGCCCGATTGGTCGTTCGTGCGGCTCGAAGGGGACCTCATCTGGAAGTCGATCGTCTACGCAGCGGCGTGGGTGACGTCGATGAGCGCCCTCGTGCTCGCCGCATCGAGCCTCACGACGCGCAAGCCCTACGCCTTGGCTGTGACGTTCGGGATCGCGCTGGGTCTCGGTGCGATCGCGACGCTTCTCGCGGAGCTGACGCGCGAAAGGGCTTGGCGCGCGCTCTCGCCCGGGATGTCCTGGTCGCGCATCGCCAACGACGTGTTCGAGGTGCGGGAGGTGCGAGCGCGTTGGGACGTCGACTTGGCATACCTCTCGGTGTCCGTACTGTTCGTGCTCTCTGTGATGATCGTCGCTTGGCGCGTGCGGCGCATGGAAGCCGTCCAATGACGCACGCGGTCGTCGCACAGGATCTAGGGCGGTGGTACGGCGACGTCGTCGGCGTGTCCGACATCTCATTGGAACTCGAAGGCGGTGTCGTCGGCCTCCTCGGCGCGAATGGTGCGGGGAAATCGACCTTCTTGAAGTTGCTCGTGGGCGAGTTGCGCCCTTCGCGCGGATCGATCCGGGTCCTCGGCGAAGAACCGTTCGCGAATGCGCGCCTCTATCGACAGCTCGGGTTCTCACCCCAACAGGACGCACTGTGGAGCGACTTGACCGCGCGCGAAACGCTCGAATTCCTGCTGCGCGTCGGCGGATTCGCGCGCAAGGTCGCAGTCGAGCGCGCGGAACGAGCACTGGCACGCGTGAAACTCACCGATGCTGCGGATCGTCGCGTCGGAGGTTTCAGCAAGGGGATGCGCCAGCGCGTCCGCATCGCGCAAGCGATCGCGCACGATCCGGCCTTCGTGGTTCTCGACGAGCCGCTGAACGGTCTCGATCCGCTCGCGCGACGTGACACCTTGCAGCTGTTCCGCGAGTTGGGCGAGTCCGGCACGCACGTACTCGTTTCGAGCCACGTGTTGCACGAAGTCGAGGAGCTGACGCGCACCGTGCTGCTCCTCCATCGCGGACGCGTGCTGGCCCAAGGACCCGCCAGCGAGATCCGCGCGCTCCTCGATCGACGCCCGCGACGCGTCGCGATCCGCGCGCGCGAGCCGCGAAAGTTGGCGCGCGCGCTGCTGTCGCTGGACGGCGTCACGTCGGTCCGCGTCGGAAACGACGGCGAGCTCGACGTGGAGACGTCGCGACTCGACGAACTGCAAGCGCGCCTGCCCCAGATCGCCGCCGAGGAACGCGCCGGAGTTCGCGGTTTCACCGTGGCCGATGCGAGCCTCGACTCACTGTTCGACGACTTGGTGGGAGGCGCGCGATGAGAGCGCTCGTCTCTTCCTCGGCGTTGCTCTTCGCGATGCACGTGCCGCGACTCCTGCGCGCGCGGCGTACGCTGATCGTCCTGATCTTGGCCCTCGGACCGGCAGTCATCGCGTGGCTCGCTTCGCACCTCGCGAAGAGCCCGTCGCCCGGCGAACTCGCCAGCAATGCGGGCTGGCTGCTCATCCTCCAAGTCGTGGTCCCGTTGACAGGTTTGGTCCTCGGGTCCGCGGCTGTCGCGGAAGAAGTCGACGACCGCACGTTGACCTACCTCTTCACGCGACCGATGCCGCGAGCGGCGCTCTTGCTCGGTCGCTTCGCGGCGATCGCCGTCGTGCTCACCGCGATCCTCTTGATCGGCGTCGCGCTGTTCCTGCTCGCTGCGAGTCGAGCGCGCGGCGAGGGTGAGCCTCTCGTCGCCGGCATCGCGCGTCCGCTACTTTGCGCGACGCTCCTCGGCGGCGTCGTCTACGCGGCGCTCGCGGCCGCGCTCGGCGCGTTCGTGAAACACCCGATGATCGTCGGCCTCGGCTATGCGTTCGCGATCGAGGGCTTCCTCGCGAACCTGCCCGGGCGCAACCAACTGCTCACGGTCCAGCACCACTTGCGCAGTTGGGTCGCAGCGAGCGGCGAACCCGCGTGGGGCCGCGTGGAGAGCTTTCAGGCGTCGGGTCTGCTCGAGGGCAGCACGGCGCTCGTCGTGCTCGCATCGATCACGATCGGCGCGCTCGTCCTCGGGTCGTGGCGACTGTCTCGGCGCGAGTTCGTGATGGCGGCGTGATCGTTATGCAGGCGCGCGATAGTGCGTGCGCCGCAACACGCGCTCGAGCCCGGTCGGATCGACACCGATCTGCTCCAAGGCGATGTGACTCTTGGTGAGGACGCGCAACACACTCGTCGCCCGCGACATCGCGCCCGTGCGCGGGTCCACGACGTCGAGGACGAAGCGGATGCCGCCGCGCGAGACCTCGCCGCGTCCGCGCGCTACGCCCATGCCCGTCGAGAGGTCGGAAACCATGAGCCACTGGTACTCGTCCGAAGATTGGTCGAAGCCCAGGAAACCACTCCACGTGTGCGTGCCGCCGCCGGGCACCTCGAGGTTCGCGTCGATGCGCAGGTAGCGCCCGTTCAACGCCCAGTCGATCGCGGCGCGCCCTGGAACAGGATCGGCTTCGCGGCCATTCGCATCCACGGCGACGCTCGATGTGATCCACGCGCCGACGAGCGGGTCGAGCGCGCGGTGCTCCTTGGAGGGGCGCGTCGCCTCTTCTTGCCGCGCAGCTTGCTCGGCGAGGGTGACGGGAATGAGCGGATCGCCGCCGCGTGGCGCTGGACGGTCGGGATACGAGACGCACGCGGTCGAGAGCAGAGTGACGACGAGAAAAGTGCGCTTCATCGCGCTGGAACGTACTCGCGCGGCTCCTCTCGAACCAGATTCCGACTCAACGGCGCGCCACGATGCGCTGTCGTTGGGCGCCGAGACCCTGGGCTTCGAGCTCGACGACGTCGCCGATCGCCAAGAACTGCGGCGGTGTTCGGCCCAGTCCGACTCCTGCGGGCGTTCCCGTCGTGATCACGTCGCCGGGGAGGAGCGTCATGAACTGCGAGACGTAGCTCACGACCAGGGCGACGCCGAAGACCATGTCCTGTGTCGAGCCGTCTTGCCGCGGATCGCCGTTGACCGTGAGTCGCAAGCCGATCGACTGCACGTTGGCGATCTCGTCGCACGTCGCGAGGTACGGGCCTAGCGGGAACGCGCCGTCGAAGCTCTTGCCCTTCGTGAACTGGCCGCCGCGTTCCTTCTGCCACGCGCGCTCGGAGTAGTCGCAGGCCAGCGCATAACCGAAGACGTGAGCGAGCGCGTGCTCCACCGCGACGTCGCGCGCAGTGCGACCGATGACGACGGCGAGTTCGACCTCCCAATCGAGCTTCGTCGATCCGCGCGGCACGACGAGGTCGTCGTTCGGTCCGCACAAGGACGACGAAGACTTCTGGAAGAGCACGGGCTCTTTCGGGATCTCGACGCCCATCTCCGCCGCGTGATCGGAGTAGTTGAGTCCGATGCCGAGGATCTTCGTCGGCCGTGCGATCGGCGGACCGGTGCGCTCGTTCGGCGCGATGCGCGGCGCGCGCTCGCGATGCTGATCGAGCCAAGCGAGGAGTCGCGGCAGGCCGTCGGATTCGAAGAAGCGCTCGCCCCAATCGAGTCCGAAACCGCTGCAATCCACGCGCATTCCGTCGTCGAGGAGGACGGCGGGACGTTCGTGACCGATCGGGCCGTACCGTGCGAGCTTCATCGCGGGACGCTCAACGCAAAGGTCGCCAGCGCAAGTTCTGGATCACGACGCGCGAGCCGTCGTGGCACTGTTGGAAGGCCATCGCTCCGACCTTGGCCCGCAGGTTCGAGGTGTCGAGCTCGTTCTGCACTTCCACGCCGTTCAACCACACGCGCACTCGCGTTCCGGACTGCTCTTCGCGGATCTCGGTGCGGACGAAGCACCAGGTTTCGGCAGCTATGAGTTGGACGGACAACGGCGTCGGTCTGCGATCGGGCGATCCCGCGTTGTCGCCGACGGAGAAGTCGAGCGTGCCCATGAACCCGCGGCCGGGCGCATCGGCATTGAGCGCGATCGAACAACCACGATGCGAAGAGCGGTAGATGTCGAACTCGGGCGAAGGAAGCGGCTGCGTCATGTACGGCGTCTCGAGCGCCGCCGTCCGGGGCCAGAACCGCACGGTGCCCCCCGCCGACACTTTGGCGCGGAAGGCGACTTCGATGTCACCGAAGTCGCGGCGCACGGTCTCGAGGTCGCCGGCCGCACCACCGATCGTCAACTCGCCGTCCTCGTTCTGCGCGGTGAGACCGGGCGAGGCCGACCACTGCGCGAGGTCTTCGTCCTCCGCGAGCGCTTGCCATCCGTCGCCCGGCGGTTCGGGATCCGCCGGCTTCGCGCGGATGTTGCCCAGCGCGAGCTGACCGTTCAGCGGGAGGAACGAGAATGGTGCCTCGGACTCTTCCGGGATCGTGACACCGTCGCCCGGCCCCGGGAACTCGACTTCGTCGTGCAGCAGCACGTCGTCGACCATCGCACGCACGATGCGCGCGTTCGCGATCTTCTTCCCCGCGTCGTCGAAGCGCGGCGCGCGAAACGTCAGGTCCATCTGGTGCCATTCGCCTGCCGCACGGAAGCACGGATTGATCGGCGCGCGCCCGGCCTCGTTTCCGGCGAAGCGCAGGGCGCCGCAACTCTCGAGAGTCGTCGCACGCTCGTCGGGCGTCGCCGCGAGCAGCACGTCGTACGCGTTCTGCAGTCGCAACAGCGCGCGACCGCCCTCGGGCAACATGAATTCGAAGCGCAGGCGCACGTCGCCGAACAAGAGCTTGCTCACGAAGGCCGGCGCGCCTCCCGCAGTCGGCCACGACGCCGGACTGACGAGCGAGTTCACGCCCTCGCGCGTCGCGAGCTTCGTCGGATCCGTCGTGTCGAGATCGACATCGACGAGCTGCCAGCCCGTCCCGTGCCAGAGCTGGAACGCGTCGCCGTAGCACAAGCGCAACCAACCCGGGTCCGAGTTCTCGTGCTGCGGCGGCGGCGTAGCTGTGCGCGCGATCGGCTCGGCGCACGGGCCGTTCGGCAGTTCGTTGATCGTGTACGCGAACTCGCGGTGCAGGAGCGGCTCACCGCTCGCCGACGCGATCACGGGGAAGATCACGGTCGCGACCGAGCCGCATTCGAGTTGCGACGCGCGCAAAGTGAGCGACTTGCGATCCGGTGCGACCTCGACGGAATCGACCGGCAGCGTGCGTCGATCGCGTTCGGGTGAACCGTATTCCCACCACCAGTCGTAGTGATGCCGCCGCAAGAGCACGTTCTCGGCCGACACGACCGCATCGTTCGCGAGCGGTTGCGTGAACGACACCTCGAAGCCGTCCTGGAGCAACGCGACATGCGCGATTTCGAGCGGCATGCGCCCCGTCGGTCGCACGCGCGCGATGCCGTATCCCGGCGGACGGCCGCCCCAGCCGCGGTTCGTGAGACCGAGCAAGAGCGTGCCGTCGCTCGCGAACTTCGTGCGGATCGCGGAGCCGACGCCCTTGCAGAACGGCATCACGGCGCCTTGGTACTTGCCGTTGATCTTCTCGAGATCCACGCGAAGCACGGCCCCGTTCGTCATCTCCGCGACCGCGAGCTGGTCCGATCCGAACGGCGCGAACGAGTTGTCGGCGGGGAACGGCGCGAGGTCACCGGTCGAGCGCGACCAACCGTAAGGGATCCACACGGCCGGCGGCGTTCGTTGCGCCGCGACCGGGTTCGTGTCCGACGGCTGCGTGTTCGCCGCGCGGTACTCACTCGTCCACTTGAGCGATGCAGGCGCGCCGTAGAACTTCCCTTCCTCGACATGCGCGATCGACGACGTCGGAACCCAGTCGCCCTGGTTGTCGGTGACGAACAAGTCCCCCGTCGCGTTCATCGCGATACCACACGGCGAGCGGAAGCCGCTGGCGAACGGCGACATCGTTCCGTCCGGCGCGATCTTCAGGACCCAACCGCGCCAGGGTTCGTACGACTGACCGTGCCACCAGTGCGGCACGCCGAAACCGAGGTTCAACGAGGCGTAGAAGTTGCCCGCGGTGTCGCGCGGGAGGCCGAACGCGAACTCGTGGTAGTTCGTCGAGAGTCCCCACGCGTCGCAGATGTTCTCGATGCGGTCGCAGCGATCGTCGCCGTCGGTGTCGATCAAGCGCGAGAGCTCGCCGCGTTGGAGGACGACGATCTGGCCATCGACAACGGAGAGGCCGAGACCTTCCCAGAGTCCTTCGGCGAAGAGCGTGAACTTCGCGGCGGCGGGATCGTCAGCGAGCGCATTCTCGACGAGCCATACTTGGCCGCGGCGCGTGCTGATCGCGAGTCGACCGTCGGGCAAGAAGTCCATGCCGCCGACTTCGGCAACGCAACCGGGTGGAGCGACGAGGTGATCGACGCGGTAGTAGGCCGATTCGTCGGCGATCGAGCTGCCGACGAGCACCATGGCAAGGAGGCACATCACAGCTTGAACTCCCGGCGGACGAACGCGTCGAGCAACTTCGAATCGTCATGAAGCTGACTGTCGATATCGGTCAGCAAGTAGGCCTCAATGCTCACGTCGGTATCCGGGGGCAAGACAACGGCGGCCAGGCCGTCGCGATCGAGATCGATCCCACCGCGCGCGATCATCACGAGGAGGGTGCGCTTCTGGTCGGGTTCCATGCGCCACGACACGCGCGCTTTTCCGGCCGTGAGAAATGGCATCGGGATGCGGAAGTCCATGAGGGGAACGCACAGCCCATCCGAGTTCGCCCGGACGATTCGACGGACGCAGAAGCCGCTGCCCAGCGTGCTTCGGTACGCAGAAGCAGTCTCTCGGACGAGAGCTCGGCCGCCGTCACCGCCTGCCAGTGTGCTGACGGCGTACTCGATCCACGCTTCGCCGTTCCCCACGCCAGTCGCGATCAGTCGTGCGGATGAGGACGATCCCTCCATCGCACCGTTTTTCGTCCAGCGCTTCAGACTCGCGATCAGCGGATTCTGGACGGCGTCGGCGATCCACACCGGCTTGCCGAGCATCTCGAGCCCCGTCCCGCCCCGCTCGCCCCAATCGGTCCGGTTCAGGAATCGTCCCGCCCGCACACCTACGAGCTGGACGTCGTCCGCGCGGTACTCGAACGTCAATCCGTCCGGCGTCCCGATCGCGATCCCGCGCGGCCATTCCGTGGCACCTTCGACGATCGCCGGCAACCTGCCGCGGACGATCACCGGTCGATCTTTCACGATGATCTCGCTCTCGCTCGGATCGACGACGATCTGATCCGGCCCGAAAGCGATGACGTACTGCGCGAGCTCGACGCGCTGCGACTCGTTCAGCGCCTTCTCGAACGCCGGCATCGGCGTCCCCGGGATCCCGTGCGTGATCGAGCGCAGGATCGCGTCCTTCGTGTTCCCGTAACTGAATCCGCCATCGAGGAAGCTACGCGCCTTTCGATCGAGCTGCGTCACGCCCAGGCCGTCGCCCTTTTCGCCGTGACACTGCGCGCAGTTGGCGAAAAAGAGCGCACGCGTCGGGCTCGACGCTTCCGCATGCGCTGGCGCAGCCGGCTCCGCGACCACGATCGCGTGGGGCGGCACCGTCTCTGCCGGCGGCGCAGGCAGGGCTTCGTCGCGCGGTGGCGTCCGGTCGCGCGCAGGAACGGAACAGGCAGCGAGGAGGACGAAGAGGGCCGGCAGCACGCAGTTCAGCACGCGCGAAAACTAACCGACCCGCGACGGCGGCGCACTCGCTCGTCCTGCACTTCGACCGCCCGGACGGGTTGCAACGCTTCAGCCCGAATGCCCGCTCAGCACCCATCCGGCCCAATCGCGGAGGGGGCGACCGCGCGCGCGCAGCGTCATCTTCGCGTTCCAGAGCGCACGTGCCTTCGGTTCCCCGTCGCGCCAGACGCGCTGGTAGAAGTCCTGGAAGAGCTCGCTCGTCGCCTCGTCACTGACGTTCCACAGCGACGTGATCGCCGTGTGGGCACCGGCCGCGTGAAGTGCGGCTTGTAGGGACTGGATGCCGCGACCACCACGGACCACGCCGAGGCTCGTTTCGCACGCGGATAGCACCGCCAGCTCGCAGCCCGACAGATCGAAACCGGCCAGTTCCTCGGCGGACAAGACGCCATCTACTCGACCATGCTCGTCCGGGGGAGCGTTGGCGCCGGCGAGCGCCAAGCCGCACAAACTCAATGGAGCGAGGCTCGAGACGGCGCTCCCCGAGTCAGGCCTCCCACTTGGGAGACCGGCATCCACGGGCTCTTCCTCCCCTTCGCGTGCGAACCAACCGTGGGTCGCGAGATGGACCCAGCGCGCGCGTTCGAGACCTGCGATCACGGCGCTGCGTGTCGCGCCGTCGCCGGTGAGCAGCGCCAGGCTTCCACCGACGGAATCCGTGAATTGGCGCGCCACGCCGCGCGCCTCGGCTTCGGCACCGGTCAACGGAGGCCACTTGGCGAATCCCCCGCGCGATGCATGTTCGAGGCCGAAGGAAACCAAGCGTGGTGTCTCGTCCGAGACGGAGCCCACGGATGCGCTTGGGATCGCGTCGTAGTCGATGCCGCCGACGACGAGCAGGCGCGAGTCCGCGTGTGCGGGCACGCGCGGCGCGACGAGGCGCGCCAGCGAGGTGGCCGATGTGACCTCGATGCGCTCGCCCACGAGGCGATCGCCGAGCGGCAGGGCGTCGAAAGCGACGAGGTGAAGGACGTCGTCCGCCGCGACGGCCAAGCGGCGAGTGGTCGGGAGAAGCGCGAGGATCGGATCGAGGACGAGGAGGCGAACGTCCAGGCCGGCGGCTTGCTCGGCGCCGGCGTGCAGCTCCGACTTCGCGAGCCCGCGCGCTGCAGCGTGGCCGCCGTCGAGTCCGACTGCGCGCCATTGCTCGACAGCGGCTTCGATCGGTGCGGCCGGTCCCAGCTCGACGCGGCGTAGACCTTTCTCGGGCGCGATGACGAACGCGACGAAGGACGGCGTCACGCGCTTCACACGCCAGTCTCCTTGGCCCTCACCGGACCGACCGTAGCGACGGATCGTGACCACGGCTTCGTCCGGCGCGAGCACGCTCGAGAGCGCCGCCATCTCGAAGTCCACGGGGACGAGTCCGCGCTCGACGAGCTCGATCCGCAGCTCGGCTTCCAGTTCGTCGCGCTCGCGCACGCTCCGTTCGAACCGCGTCGGCTCCGAGTTTCGACCCCGATCCGACTTCAGGTCACGCCGCAAGGCGCGGATGCGCGCGACGGAGGCCTGCAACTCCACGGGGATCGGTCCGAAGCGCAGGTCAGCTCCGCTGTCGAGACCGCGCAAAACCTCCAGCGTCTCGAAAGCCGACACTTCGAGTTCGGAGCCGCGGACCACTGCATTCAATACGCCGTCGAGTAGACCGGCGGCAACGCGGCACCGTTCGCCGATCGCTCGCGGTGAGTCCAGCTTCAGACCGGCGAGCGAATCACGCAGGCTCGCGAGAAGTCGTGCCGCGCACTGCTCGAGCCGTTCGCGGTCGCCGGCTTCCGTGTGGACGATCATCAAATCGAACAGCGCACTCTCGATCTGACGACGCGTGTCGAGTCTCGGTAGGCGGGTCGCGGATTCGAGGACATCCTCGAGCAGATCACGCGCATTCTCGAAGTCCCCCTGAGCGTGCAGCGCGCCGGCCAACACCGTCCGTGCGTTCGTGATCTCGTTCGAGAGCGGCGGATTCGCCGAGAGGGCGATCTGGAGCGCGAGTTGCGCGGCTGCGCGAGCTCCATCCACGTCGTCCTGACCGAGCCTCACATTGGCTAGGACGATGTTGGCCGAACTGTGGAGCATCTCCTGACCCGGCGCGAGGACGGTCGGGCTGGAGAGGATCTTCTCGATCCATTCGCCCGCTGCCGCGTTCTCCCCTTCACGCTGCAAGGCCACGGCGTAGTGGAGTTGCGCGAGCAGGATCGAGGGATGGCCGGGGGCGAGCGTCGAGGCGCGCACCTGCAGCGCCTTCTCGAACAGGGCACGTCCTCCGGCGTGATCTCCGAGCTGGAACAAGATGACCGCGAGGTTCTGCCGCGAGCGTTGGAGTTCGGGGTCCTGATCTTGAAGGTATTGCTCTCCGCGAGAGAGCGCGCGTTGCATCAAATTACGTGCGCCGAGGATGTCTCCGTACTCGGCGCGTGCTCCCGCGACCGTGTTCCGCGCCATGAGCAGTCTCATGTCGGTCTCACGCAGCGTGCGTTCACGAATCTCCAGCACGTGCTCGAGGATGACCAAGCCCTCTTCGTCTCGTCCCAATGCGTTCCAGGCCGAACCCAATTCGAGTTCGATGCTCTGCCGGAGCGGGTCCTCGACGGGCAAGACGCCTGCGGCTCGGCCCAGTGCATCCTCGAGGACGCGCGCGCACGCGTCGTATTCACCGAGCTGACGCAGCACGCATCCTTGGTGATATTGCGCGTCGAGCAAGCGCGGGTCGGCCGCTTCGCAATCGCCTGAAAGGTTCGCAACCCAGGCATCAGCGATCGCACGCGCGCCGACGAAGTCACCGGCCCTCAGCAGGATTGCGGTCGTGTTCCGGCGAGCTACCTGCAGGCCGCTCGCGTCGCCCACGCCCGACTCGCGCACCGCGAGGGCGTTCACCAGACGCCGGACGGCTTCGCGCACCTCACCCATCGAGTACAGGGTGATGGCGTAATCCTCGTCGGCCTTGAGACGCAGCGGGTCGTGCGGCTCCAACGTCTTCTCGAGGACGGCCAGTGCCTCTTCCTGCAGCACTCGCGCGCGAGCACGATCCCCCCTGCGTCCAGTGAACACGGCGGTGCGCAGCCGTGCGGACTGGAGCTCCGTGGACGTCTCTGCGAAAGCTCGGAGCGCATCGACCAGAGCGAGTTCAGCCTCGGTGACGGCGCGGTCGGGCTCTCCGGATTCCTCGGCGACCGAGGCCAGATCGAGGCGGACTCGCGCACGTTCTCCGACTTGCGACTCGGCTGCGAACTCGATCGCGCCGCGGGCGTACTGCCAGCGTTCCTGAGCGAGCGCGCGTTCGCCCGCGCGCCACGCGACGAGGCCGCTCCGAATCCAGATACCGCAGACCTCTTCGTCGAACGCGGGTTCCGAGACCTGCCGGAGCAACGTCACCGCATCGGCCGCATGACGCAAAGCGAGCGCGTCGTCACCGCTGGACTGTGCGGCGCGGGCTTCCTCGAGCAGGACCAGCGCACGTTCGTGCGCGCTCGATCCAGATTCGGTCGAGGCTTCGGAGACAAAGCTCGGCGCAGGGACCGGCGCGATCGTCCGATCCGAAACTGCTCGATTGGCCGGCTCGAACGCGCTGGTCGTACAGGCCGAAGCCAGGAGCGAGACGACGAACGCTGAGCGAGAGTTCACGGGAGCCCACGGGGAGTGCGGGCGGTTCCAGAGTAGCGCGAATGCGGATGTCGCGTTGGAAACAGCATGCGAGTGCGCACATGAGGGGCGCTCGTCCTCCGATCACCACCCGTAATTCCGGCTGCACTTGGCGACCTGCCTGTGCCGCGGAACGGACAACTGCGACCCGGGCTTCAGTCTCCTTCCAAAATGAGACAAGCTCGGGAGCCGCGCAGTGAGCGCGACGGTCCCGAGCCTACCCAAGGCAACGACCACGCGCAGAAGTGCGCCCGGTCGATCGACCTCAGTTGCGCGAAGCTGCTTCGCTCGTCTTCGACTTCATTTTGCGATAGTCCGACGGAACGGCCTTCGCACAGGCGTCGAGAGCTTCGCGCTGGAGTTCCATCTTCTTCTCCGAAGCGTCGACGTCGACTTGGGCCATCTTCAGGCCGATTTCTTCCTCGGCGACGGAACGTTCGAACGCGGCCACGTCGATCGGTTCGAGGTCCGGACGCTCGAGTTCGCTCACCGCGGCCGCCTTGGCCAGCTCGACCTTGGCGTTGGCGACGCGAACGCGTTGTTCGGCAAGCTTGACCCCGGCCTCGCGCAGTGCGACGCGACCATTGTCGAGGCGGACTTGCGAGCGCGTCCACTCCAGATGAGCACCAGAGCCATGCAAGCGCTGCTGCGCGTCCTCGATGCGGTCCTTGCGGTCCGAGGCGTCGCTCTTCAGCGCCATTTTCATACGGTCGTCTGCGGCTTCGAGTTCCGCGCTCGCGATCTTGACGGCCTGCTTGTCCAGAGTGACCTGCTCCTTCGCGATTTCGACTTCGCGCTGGGCCATGGCGACCCGGTCGGTTGCGGCGCTGTGCTCGGAACGTGCTTCCTGCAAGCCGTCGCGATCACCGACGGGAACGCTCATGAGCGTCGAATCGTCGATGGACGGACGAGCGCCTGTGGATCGGTACGAGCTGGACTGACACGCCGCAGCGAGAAGAATCGTCGGAAGAATGTAGAAGAGGGTTCTCATTGAGGATGCCTGGGCTTTGAAGGGTCCGTGATGGCACGAGAAGGCTTCGAAAGTGCCGTTTCGTCTCGTGCCGTGCGTCTGCGCTCCTGTGGGTGCAACCCCCATGCCGGGAGGACGACACGATCCCTCCGCGGGCGACCCATTCTGGCGCATGTCTTGACCGCCGCGGGGGGTCCGACGTTCGCCCCTGTGAATCGCCTGTCCCGGGTGCACGACGGTCGTCATGTCGCGGATCTTTCGGTGCCGACTCGCGACGGCAACCGGCGTGCTCGCAGCGCGCATCCGTTGTCGGCGATCCGCGAGTCGCTCGTGCGCAACGAACGGTCCCGCCTGCGACCGGCGAGTCGCAGGCGGGACCGTTCTTCATTCCCGAGGCGTCCGCGCACCCGCGACCGTCACGGGCCCCAGACCAGTC
>Ga0163147_10000609_pt1 | contig 55937 bp, 51 predicted proteins | sample OliLakLV19MP6G1_FD_148597 | JGI IMG/M metagenome (GOLD analysis project Ga0163147, IMG submission 148597) | Freshwater microbial mat bacterial communities from Lake Vanda, McMurdo Dry Valleys, Antarctica- Oligotrophic Lake LV.19.MP6.G1 | ecosystem: Environmental > Aquatic > Freshwater > Lake >... | reverse complement strand
ACCTAAAGGTCGCACTTTTTTATTTAATTAAAAATAAAGCAATATTTTTTTTGCCGCGCTTCACTTGTAAGATTGTTTGAGCATCGTAATCTAAACAACTATCAACTTCAAGAATTTTAGTACCGTTTATTGTCACCGCTCCTTCAGTAACAAAAGTCTTGGCCTCCCGCTTGCTACTAGCTAAACCAGCAGCGACCAAGGCCTTTATGAGTTCCGTACCTGGAGCAAAGTTTTGTTGTGGGGCATTAACTAAGAGAAATTGCCGGTCCACCTCAGTTAGTGCGGTGATTGATTCATTACCAAATAGTAACTCAGTCACTCTTTTGACTTGATCAGAAGCTTCCACACCATGCACCAACTTAGTAACTGCGGCGGCTAGTGTTTTTTGTGCCAATCGCTCCTGTGGTTTTGTTGCCACCGCTTCTGCTAAATGAGAAATTTCTTCTAAGGAAAGTAAAGAAAACAGCTTTAAATACTCCCCGACACTTTCATCAGAGGTATTTAACCAAAATTGATAAAACGCGTATGGTGCGGTTTTGGTCGCATCAAGCCAAACAGCATTGCCTTCACTCTTACCAAATTTCTTTCCTGTAGTTTTATCAATGATTAATGGTACTGTCAGTCCGTACACTGTTGTTTGCGTCTTACGCCGCACTAAGTCAACTCCCGCTACCACGTTACCCCATTGATCTGACCCTCCCACTTGGACGGTTACATTACTCTTCTGATATAACTCTAAGTAGTCATAGGCCTGTAGTAACGGATAAGCAAACTCTGTATATGATAGCCCCACTTCGCTTTGTAGCCGCCTAGCTATAGCTTCTTTCTTTAAAAGCTCCCCCACAGTGAAATGTTTTCCAATATCACGTAAAAAAGTAATTAAACTCAAATCACCCAACCAATCATGGTTATCAACAAAAGTAACCTTGGTCTGACCAAAAAAATCAGACGCTTGTTTTTTAATTTTTTCTACCCGGCCGATAATAACTTCGCGGGAAGTCAGCTCTCGCTCGTCATCAGGTTTAGGATCACCAATCATTCCTGTTCCGCCGCCAATTAAAAAAACAATCTGATGTCCATGATTAACCAGATGCTTAAGCAGCATCCAAATGACAAAGTTACCAGCGTGAGCTGAATCAGCTGTAGGGTCAATACCATGATAAATAACTCTTTTTTCTTCATCGAAGATTTCCGATAAATTATCGCTCGTACACTGAGCTATATAGCCTCTGGCTTGCAATTCTTCTGACAATTTCATCAAATAACTCTACCACACATTACCACTAAATTGTCTAGACAAGTCGTGGTAGTATTGGCTATATATAAACTTTATATGTTTAAGAAACTGTTTAAAAAATCGTGGTGGAAGCATAATTCTAAGGAGATAGTAATTGATGTTTTTATTGTTGTCTTTGCCTTGGGAACTATTTCTTTCGCTGTAGCCCTCCTTTGGGTCTCGACTTTAGAAATTCCTGATTTATCAACTTTTGATGAAAGACGAATCCTCCAATCAACCAAAATCTACGACCGCACAGGTGAAACTTTACTCTACGACCTGCACCAAGACGTTCGTCGGACTATTGTTCCATTTGAAAACATTTCCCATCACCTAAAAAACGCCACTGTCGCCATTGAAGACGACGAATTTTATAATCACTATGGAATTGAACCACTGTCTATAATGCGGGCGGTTTTAGCTAACTTCCAACAAGGCGATTTACTTGGTGGGCAAGGTGGATCGACCATTACTCAGCAGGTAATCAAAAATTCTATTCTGCAACGAGAAAAGACTATTACTCGTAAAGTAAAAGAATGGATATTATCAATCAAGCTCGAACGAGTCCTTACTAAAGATGAAATTTTGGGAATCTATCTCAATGAATCACCTTATGGTGGAACCATTTATGGTGTTGAGGAAGCTTCTCAATCTTTCTTTGGTAAGAGTGCCGCTGATGTCAGCCTAACTGAAGCCGCTTACATAGCGGCTCTACCGCAACTTCCAACATTTTATTCTCCCTACGGCAATAATCGCGAGGCCTTAAACAAACGCCAGCAATTAGTTCTAGAACGAATGTTTGTTAAAGATTTCATCACTGAGGACGAATATAACGAAGCTAAGGCAACTGAAGTTGAATTTCAACCACAAATGGTGACTGGCATTCGTGCTCCACACTTTGTAATGTTTATTCGCGAATATCTAGCAGAAAAATATGGTGAGGAGGCTTTGATGGAAAGAGGTTTGCGTGTCATTACTACTTTGGACTGGGATTTACAAAAAGAAGCGGAGCGAATTGTCTACGAAAAGGCTGAGATCAATCAAGAACGCTTCAAGGCAGATAATGCTGGCTTGGTCGCCACTGACCCTAAGACTGGGGATCTCTTAGTGATGGTTGGTTCACGTGAATACTTTAGTGAAACCATGGATGGTAATTTTAATATTACCTTAGCCTCCAGACAACCCGGTTCTTCAATCAAGCCCTTTGTCTATGCAACTGCTTTTAGCAAGGGTTATTTGCCTGACACTGTCGTCTTTGATGTGCGTACCCAGTTTTCTCCTGCCTGTCCCCCAGACAGCCTAGATTCAGCCTCACCATGCTATTCACCAAGTAACTACAACCACAAATTCTTGGGTCCAGTCAGTTTAAGAAATGCCCTAGCGCAGTCATTAAATATTCCTGCGGTAAAAGTGCTTTATTTAGCTGGTATGCGTGACTCACTCAAACTAGCAGCTGATATGGGTCTAACCACCCTCAATGACCCAGACCGCTATGGACTCACATTAGTGCTTGGTGGTGGTGAAGTTAAACTATTAGACATGACTTATGCTTACGGCGTCTTTGCTAATGAAGGCCTCAAGGCGGAGCCTCGGAGTATTCTTCGCGTAGAAGACAATCGCGGTAATTTAATTGAAGAAAATCAAATTGTTACAAAGCAAGTCTTAGATAAAAATGCCGCCTTAATGATTAGTAATATTCTTTCTGACAACGTGGCCCGAACTCCTCTCTGGGGAGCTAACTCTGCAGTAAACTTTCCTGGTAAATCCGTAGCTTCAAAAACTGGTAGTACCAACAATCTACGTGATGCTTGGTTGATGGGTTATTCACCCACTATCAGTGTCGGTGCTTGGGTTGGCAATAACAACAACCAGCCAATGGGTGGTGGTTTGTCTGGTCTAATAGTGACTCCAATGTGGCGTGCATTTATGGATATCGCTCTCGCTAAATATCCAGAAGAAAACTTTAACCAGCCGATGATAAACCGTGTTGGGGTAAAACCAATTTTACGTGGTGAGTATGTCGACACCAGTGCCCTTATGACCCAACTACAAGAGGGTGAGCAAATAAATCTCGCGGCTTTGTATCAAAATACCCACAATATCCTGCACTACGTTAACGTCAAAAACCCCCTTGGTCCAGAATCAACCAATCCAAGAAGTGAGCCTCAATACGATAACTGGGAATATGGAGTTCGCGCTTGGATAAATTCAACTTATGGTAGCTATACAGCACCTAAAAAGAAGACTGAAGATAACTCCAACGAGGAGGAGGAAAATCAGAACCGAGACCGAAATTAGAGTTAAAGTATAGTTTTGGGCGCACTCTTTGTTCCTAAGGCTTGTTTTAGGTTTTTAATTATTTCCCTCTCTTTAATCTTAACTTCCTGCTTCAATATTCCCGAGGCCTTTATATACAAAACTTGAGTGCTCACTGTATACCTCACCTGATCCTCACTCAGCCTGATACCCACCACCTCTCCAATCGCTTTAATTGCCTCCACCTCAACACTTTTTTGGGGGGCCTGTAGGTTCAGTCGATACTTAGCAAACAAGTCCTTAATAGCCACAATTTCGCCTCGACTCTTTCGCATACTATCGATTCATTGGCATCACTAAGTAACGCAATGATTTGTCATTAGCCCCAGTAATCACGAGGGGTCGACCAATGCCAGCAAAATTCAAAATAATACTATCGTCAGTAATATGCGACAGTGGCTCAATAACATAATTTTGATTAAAATTTAAAGATAACTCTTCTCCACTAACCACAGCGTTCATCGTATCCGTAATGTGTCCCACTTCATTATTTTGTGAAGAAACAGTTAAGGCTTTATTAGTTAAAGTAAGTGAAACCTGAAGAAACTTATTCAGAAAAACTGAGGTTTTCTTAAAAGCATTCTGGAGATCGTTTTTGAGTAGAGTAGCGTGACTGACATATTCTTTGGGAATAATTTGCTCATAGTCAGGGAAAGAACCAGAAACTAAGCGGGAGGTTAAATAAACACCCTCTTGATTAAAATCTAAAGCGCATTGATTTTCAGTGACTATCAAAGTGGGATCATTTTGAAGCAAATCACAGATTCTCGCTAATTCAATCGCATTTTTTTGTGGCACTAAAAAAGAATGTTTGAGGATGACAGATTTTTGAGCCACTGTTTTTTCCATTAAGCGAAAAGAGTCAGTTGAAACAAAGGTTAAAGAATGTTCTTTCTTTTGTTGGATATAGACACTTCCAAGTTCGGGCTTGATAGAAGATTGTGAGGCAGCAAAGGCTGTGGTTTTTATACCCAGAGCAAACAAGGACCTGTTAAGCACCACCCCCTCTCCCTCTAAGTGATGAATATTTGGAAACTCATCTGCATTAATTGCTTTAATTGAGGTGTTTGTTTGACTAGTTTCAATTAATAAAACATTTTCCTCTACTCTCAAAACGACATCAGTTTGGTTTATATACTGTACACTTTGTAGTAACGTGATTGCTGGAACCGCAATCACCCCCTCTTCTTTTACCACCCCCTTCAAAACAACCTCAATACTAAGCTCAAGGTTAGTAGCTTTAAAAGTGATCTTATCCGTCACTGTTATGAGGACACATTGTAGTACTGGTAGAGTGACATGTTTGGTGCTGATTTTTGTGACCAACTCCAAGGCTTTAATAAGTTGGGGATAGGGGATTATTATTTCCATATTAAAACTATTTTACTACCTACTATTAGGGTTGTGGAAGTGTGCATATCTAAAATATATGTTGTATTTAATGCCTCATTCGGGCTTAAAAAAAATGATAAGTTGATCATGGATTGTTGATAAGAGTTTATAAGTTGGGGAAAGTAATTTATTTTTTTAGTAGGCTCTAGTTGGTGAATTTTATTTTGGGAAAAAGTATGATAATTTCCTGCTTAAAACATACCTTTTACACAACTTATTCACGGGTACCCTAGGGTTATAAGTAGTTTATCCTAAAACTCAGCAATAACAAAAGAACACCCATTTTTCAGGGTGTTCTTTTGTTATTTTAGCAACATGCGAATTTGGGTAATCTCTTCTTCAAGCTCGGGGCTGGACTTCAGTTCATTTTTTATCTTTTCGCAAGAGTGAATGACAGTGGTGTGGTCTCTTCCACCTAGCTTCTTGCCAATTGAAGGATAAGAAACTTGGAAATCTTCACGTAAAATATACATGATGATTTGCCGTGGTCGGACAATCTCTTTACGTCTCGTTTTTTCATAGATGCTCGCTTGGTCAATATCAAAATATCGAGCTATTTTATCCACCACATCTGATACAGCCAAAGTTTTCCTCGGTCTGGAGCTGTTTTTGATAATCGCTTTTACTTCATCGAGTGTCAGAGTACGACCGAGAAGTTGTGATTGGCACATAATTGTATTAAGAGCACCCTCCAGTTCACGAATATTACCCTCAATGGTCCGAGCTAAGTGATCAACTACGTCATCAACCAAATTAATGCTGTTCTGAGCCGCCTTAGCCTTTAAAATAGCGGCTCTCGACTCAAGGTCTGGTGCTGGAATATCGACAATCATTCCTTGAACAAACCGAGACTGGAGACGTTCTTCCAGGCCAGAAAGCAAGGCTGGGTGGGTGTCACTGGAGAAAACAATTTGTTTGTTGGTGTCATGAAGGGCGTTAAAGAGATGAAAAAGTTCTTCTTGAGTTTTTTCCTTACTAGCCAAGAACTGAACATCGTCCATAATTAGAACATCGTATTGACGGTAACGGTCTTTGAAACTATTAGCACTACCGCTTTGTAGGGCGTTAAAGTAGTCAACCGCAAAACGTTCACTAGTTACATAAAAAACTTTTTTCCCAGATTTTTTTACTTGATTTCCTACTGCTTGAATTAAGTGAGTCTTACCATGGCCAGTCTTTCCATAAATAAAGAGAGGGTTATAAGCAATGCCAGGCTTTTCACTTACGGTTCTAGCGGCGGCGTGGGCTAAGGCGTTATATGGTCCAATGACAAAGTTTTCAAAAGAATACTTCGGGTTTAGATTATCGTTTTTGTTGATGTAATACTCCTCTAGTGGTAAGGCGGCATTAATAGTTTGGGTTTTATTGCTCTCACCACGACGATCGCTTCTTTGCACTACTTCATATTCAACACTACGGACATAAGGAGTGACATCTCTCAGTGTCTTTAAAATCATTGATTGAAATTTGTCTTGCAACCAGTCGCGAACAAAAACACTCGGCACTGCTAGAGTAGCTGTGCCGTCTTCGAGAGTTAAGATATAGGTGTCACGAAACCAAGTTTTAAAATTGGCTGGGGTGATAGAAAGCTCAATTTTAACTAGAGCATCATCCCACAATTTTTTAACATCAATATGTTCAGTGCGGACAATGCTGTTGGTGGAAGAAGGGTGTGATATTGGATTCATAACTTTGCAAACAATCTAGCAGTAACTAGCATTATACTCGCATCGGGCAGACTGTAAAATATTTTGGATAAATGACACTATTAGTACCCTCGTTTCTGCTTCAGAAAATGCAACTGTGTATAAGCTGTGAATAAATGTGAGTGAAACTATTTGCGCACCAATAAACCTATTACGTAAGCACCTGGTTTTCTTGAGAAGTAGCTTTCAAGAATAGAATAGTGTCTGTTAGCCTAAAGCTAAGGCCCGGACCTCTCCCTGCGCGACGCCTCCCTTGAATTATTAATACAATCCTGTATAGTAGTGCCCATATGAGTAAAAGAACCTATCAACCAAGTAAGCAAAAGCGGGCTACTACCCACGGCTTTTTGGTGCGCAGCGCTACGACCGCTGGCAGTAAAGTATTACAGGCGAGACGCCGCAAAGGACGAGCTCAGCTAACTATTAAAAAAGCTCGATAAGAGTTTTTTGCTTTTTAGACCCCTAGTTTTAACGTTTGGTGTTACTTGGCTGTAGTACTATTATTTAATATATGCTTAAAAAAAGTGAGCGCTTAGACCGTTCTAGTTTCACTACTTACTTTAAAAAAGGTAAAAAAACTAATGGCGTATACACCACTATTGTGACGTGTCCCAGCCCCACTTTTCTTGCGACGGCTGTCGTTGGTAAAAAGGTGTCCAAAAAAGCAGTGACCCGTAACTCTATTAGGCGTCGACTCTATGGTATTTTAGAGCTGCACAGACATGATCAAAAATTGACTGGTGTCTACATTATCATTGCTAAACCTGAGATTATTAAGCTGACCAAGAAAGCTTTTGCTTCAACTTTGCTTGAGGAAGTTGGACGTGTGTTGAAATAAAGGTAAAATAGGCTTTATGTTTAATTATATTTGGCACACATTTTTCTTTGACCCAGTTTACAACGGACTGGTGTTTTTTATTGACATTATTCCTGGAGGGGACGTCGGACTAGCGATAATTGCCACTGTAATCGTGGTTAAGACTATCCTCCTCCCGTTGTCGATTAAAGCTGCTAAAACGCAACGGGTGATGCGTGAGATTGAGCCAAAGTTAAAAGAAATCAAAGAGACGCTAAAAGATAAAAGAGAAGAACAAGCGCAGGCGGTGATGAAAATTTATCGAGAAGCAGGCATTAACCCCTTTGCTAGTATTTTTCTAATTTTCCTCCAAATCCCAATTATTATTGCGCTTTACTTCTCAGTCTATACTGGCGGCGGTATCGCTCTACCGGCTATCAATGTTGATATTTTATATAACTTCATCGCGGCTCCAAGTTTCGTGAATATGGACTTTCTAGGACTGATCGATATTACTGGACGCAGTCTCTTATTAGCACTATTGGCTGGAGTGACACAGTACTATCAGGTTAAGTTGGCCATGCCAGATTTGCCGCCTCGTGATCCTAACGCAGCTCCAGACTTCAAAGCCGACTTTGGGCGCAACATGCAACTCCAGATGCGTTATGTGATGCCAGTGATTATTTTCTTTGTCGCCTACGGCATCTCCGCAGCTATTGCTCTCTACCTCTTTGTCACTAATCTAGTGGCTGTTATCCAAGAGATTTATATTAAGAAGCATCGGTAGCCACTAAATTTAGTACAACCACAGACAACCACAAAAGAAACGGTGCGGCCAAGGCCGCACCGTTTCTTTTGTGGTTATAATATCACTAACAATCGCTACTACCCTCCTCCAGCTGGTGCTGAGTTTCGCTTAAAAATACATCTAGATTTTGCAAACTGCTTTGTGCAGTAAATAATATTTAAGTCTGTTGTATCAAGGCGAGAAGTGCCACCGGCAATGGTACATCTTTGTGCCATTTCTGAGCAAGGGGTGCAACTCATTTGCCGTCGGGAAGTTAGAGTTTTTGTGCCGCAATAATCCTTTGCTTCACTTTCGGTAGGTGTTGGTGGCGATGGAGGTGGTGCAACTACTTCTGTTAGTATTAAGTCAGTCTTTGCTAGATCGGGGTTAATCACCGTTAAGATCAAGACTGCCGAAATAACAATGAGTAAACCAGTCAAAGCACCTTGAATATCTTTCTTCGCTTCTTCTTTACCACTAATGAGGTCTGTTAGCATCCACTTCACTCCAGCGACAATAATCTTAATGACTGCCAGCAAAGCCGCTAGACTAATAGAGAGTACGTATAGGGCGTTAATATAAGTACCTAAGTCAGAGTCAGGGTTAACTCCTGGGATACCAACAAGTGGGACAAATGCCCCGGTTGGGGTTGGAGGAGATGGAGGTGGAGTAAGAGTTGGATTTACTACTGGCGACCCAGTAATTTTCCTACATTTAACTTCAGTGTCACCACGAAAATACGTTGCAATTCCTACGGAGGCTCTACAAATAGCAACTTGTTGATAACAATCTACTAAAGATGTGCAGGAATAACTGAAGTCCGTAGTCTCTTTACCTACAAATATACTTGGATCTATTGGCTTATGTAAACAGGCAACATCATCATAAGGTAATATGGTACTTGCTTCAATAACAACATATTCTCGATCACTTCCTACACATATTCTTTGAAAATCATCACATTTTATGAATGTGGCCTCACCAAAAAACCAGCCATTTCTACATTTAGCAACAGCACCTATAGAGCCAGGTGGAGTAGGGTTGGTTTGTGAAACTGGGTGACAAATCACTTCACGTTTAAAACCATTTGGTAAATTCTCAGGCTCACCAGGTACAGCTCGACAGTTTTGTTCCAAAAGCGCACAAGCTGGATGTGGCGCTGGGCCACAAAGTCCCGAGGTGGCGGTAGTACTTTGTGCCAGAGAAATTGCTGGGGCAAAAACTAAAAAAAGAACCACTATAGTAAAAGAAAAAAAACGACAGAAGGTATTAAATTTTTTAATAATTGTTTTCATACATCCAAAGAGAATTATCATTTTTACTGGTAAAAAAGAACGCGTTAAATGCAGTATCGTAACTCAGTTTCTGTACGTCAATTTCGCGGCCACTTTCTGCTAAAATATCAACAACAATTTCAGCCTCGCCTGTTGTTTCTTGGTCTGTTTGTAAGAGGCTATCAGCAAAGCTCAAATTACCTTGATACCAAAGATCTGGCATTTTATATGATGGAGTTGACGTCAGATCGAAAGGACAAATATAGTTTGTGGTACTTACTAAAGGAAGACATTTCTCAGGTAGGAAATCGAACCCTAGGTCCTTTATCTCTTTAGTTTTTTGATCATAAATATAACTCATCGGGGCCTGGTCGGTAATTTTGGTAAAGAGAATGGTGCTACTTCCGACTAAGGCAGAAAAACCGAAGCCCTCAAGTGGTAAACGAGTTAGCTTGCCGGACTCAATCTTATAGAGAAAGCCTTGCAGGGCATAACTGGCTTTAGGATAGGCATAATGAGGTCCAACAACACTATCCCCCCATTGTACTCTCGCTTCACTAAATGGTAGAGAGAAAACCGTTTGTTTTGTTAGGGTGTCAAGATCATAAGCATAGGCCTGTAAACCACCTGCTTCAACAACCGTAAAAAATAAGTGATTCTTTTTAAGATAAAAGTCTTGGACGGTATCAGTAATAACTTCAGTCAGTGAATTATTTTCACGGTCTAGACGAAGTAAAGAGAGATTTTTAAGTTTAGTATTACTATAACTTGCAATGGCGACGGTATTACCATCATTTGAAATATAGGCTTCTCTTGCCTGGACAATAGTGGTGCCAGAGAGTCGTCGCTCTTCTCCACTCTCACGATTGATACTATAGAGGTGCCCGGTACCCATCTCGACAAAATAAATTTCCAAAACACCATTAGCATCTATCACTTCATTAAAACCTGCTACGGGTCTAGTGGTTAATTGTCTCAGTGGCGGACGTTTTAAGTTGATTGGTAAAGTTTCTTCGATTAGGTTGTTTGGTAGAGGGGCTACTTCTGCTGTTTCACCGTTAGTTAAATTATTAAACATGTCGATGTTCTCTTCGGTTTTAGCAAAGAAAAGTAGGTAGATCCAAACAGCTACTAAAATAAGTACTGTAAGAATGCCGAAAATAATGAAGAGGGATTTTTTCATAGTTTAAAAATTTATCCGTAGTCGACTCTCTGCTCCTTGGAGGAGTTGCGTTAAGTTACGTACATGAAAGTTAATTTGGGATGTCCCTCTTCCTTCTCCTGCTGGTCTCGCTAGGGTAATCTCATAAGGATTGTCTGTTGGGGCACTACTTTTTTTACCATCTACCGTCCATTCTAGTAGGGTCGGCTGGTTGTAGGTTCCTAGTGCCAAGTAATAAGGCTCAGCGGTAATCGTAGCGCTGTTCCCGGTTAGGTTTAATGAATCAAAGGATATGGGATTAATACCATAAAGGGCAGTTTTTTCATAAAAATAGATCTCAGGCTCTACCGAAGGGATGCGGAGGGGTTTTTTGATTAATTCTTCTCCGCTTAACCGAGTGACACGCAAACTTACTATAAATGAATTACCACGAGGTACTGTAATGGCGACATTGTTCCGGCCCCGAAGAGGTCCCCCTTCGATGACTTTATCATTAACTTGCCAGGTATAGACTAAGTCATTTGTAGAGATGTTGATACCACCTATAATAGCTCTGAGAATAACCTGACTATCGATACTAGGTAGTCCACGTCCGAGATAAAAAGCCGGCGTTCTGGTTTGTGGCTCCACAACTATATCTAAGTAGAGGGGCGTGATAGTTTTAGATAAAGTCATACTCTGATTACCATTAAGTCCGAGAATCGCTTCGACAGTAGTGTTCTTACCAACTTCCCCACTTTCAAGACTTATGGTCCGCAGGTTATTATTGCTCGCTATAATAGAACCATTAATTTTCCAAGTAACCGATGTGGTTTGACCCTGCAGAGAATAGTCGTCGATGCTAGCAGTAAATGTGCCATGGGGAGCTGGATAAGTCGGCTCAATTACGATTGAGGCAGTCGGCATCATGCCACCTTCACTAAGCTGAGCTTTTACTGAAAGTGGAGCAGAGAAAATAAGGCAAAATATTAATACGATATATTTGGTCATCATTACTATGATAACAAATTATTTAAAGCTAAAATCGGGCTAGCAATTTATTCTGGGTACAGCCAAACTACTCCCATCACCAACAGTCCCCAAGGAGCTAGACTTAGTAGAGGTGTACTGTAACCTAAGATAGCGATAGCAAAAGCAGCGTATTTAAGTAACTCTTTGCTACCAGAAAGTGGTTTTAGGTGCGCTGAGCGGTAAGCGAGGTAGATCATCAATAGTATGAATAAACCTAGTACATGCATCATTACTCCTGAAATAGCAAATAGAGGATAGATAATATCTTTAACGTTGTACCACCATGCTGCCACACTACCTGTGACGCCCACTCCACTAACAAGTAGGGCATAAATACCAGCACTAACTAAATATCCTATAGCTAATGGCAGCTGAACAAACTTGAAAATGCCACCTCCAACAAGAAAAATAGAACTATTTACCGTTGTGACTCGCCCTCGGGCCAATCCCCTTTTAGCCAACCTGGCAGCGGCTGGAGTTGGGGGTTTTTCTGTTAGGTTAAGATTTTTGGCAGTACGGCGTCGTCTCCGGCGACTTTGATTTGCTGGCTGAGGTTTGTTTGAGTTTATCCGCGAGAAGCGAGAACGACCTTCCTTGGCAGTAGAACCGGACTCCTCTTCCTCTTGGTTTATAGAGGCAGGCCCGCTCAGGTTTTGTGGTTGTAAGCCTTGGTTTTGATAGGAAGCATTAAAAATTTGGTCAGAGGAGGCATTGTTTGGCAGTCGCTGTCTTTGTAGGTGGTCCCAATCTTGATTAATACGTTGTTTTTCGATACGTCTAACATTTCCCACCCCCCGGCGGCGCCTAACCGGTTGCTGCCGGTGGTTTTTATCTTGGTTTATCTGGGCCTGACTTCGCTCCATAATAGACTAAGTATACTACACCCTAGATGCTTGCAGTTCAGCACGCGCTTTTTTGATTTGGAGAATTTGTGATGGGTCAGAAGTGATGATTTGGTCTTCGGTATAAGAAGCAATTACCTTTACTGCCACATGCTTTAAGCCGGCAAAAAAGATTCCTTCCCCAACTCCAGATTCAAGTAAAAGAAACTTCTCCTCGTCAGTTAAGTTAAAAGTCCTTTGAATATTATCTATTGCCGTCGGAGATTGTTTCATTAAAAACTGCAAAGAAGAGTTGGTGATCATTGGTACACCATAAGGGGAGCGCAAAAAGTCATCCACGTCTTGAGTAATAGTGGCAATCCCCAGGTAATATTTTCTTCCCCGTTTTGCCAGACTAAATAAAAATGAAGCGGTATCCTCAGATTTCATCATCCACCAAGCTTCGTCAATAACTAAAAGTCGCTTCACTATCCGACGGCGAATTGAACCCCAGATAAAGTTGGTAATGATGTACATCGCGATAGTTTTTAGTTCCTCTTCCATATCGCGCAGTGAGAAAACGACAAATTTTTGGTTGATGTCGACGTTTGACGGTCTATTCATAAAGCCTGACCAGGTGCCAGAAGTGTATTTTTGTAAGCGGGAAATCAAGGATGAGCTGCCGTCCATACCGGCTAAGACCATTTCAAAGTCAGACAGCAGTGGCGGTTCTTGATTACTAAAGTCTGAGTCCCCCGTGATGTCTTTCAGAGCATAAGTTTCCTGAATCGCTAAGTCTAACACCGTCTCTTCCTCTGGAGAAAGACCGCCCAGCATCAGTCGAAATAGACCAATCAGCTCAATGATATGAGTGCGTAGAATATCTCGCGGGCTCTCGTCAGTTTGGGGGGCTGGTAGGTCAAAAGGATTAATGTGGTGATCGGAGGAAAGGGAGATGTTAAAAAATCGCCCACCCGTGGCTTCAGCCAAATACTCGTATTCCCTCTCCGGGTCCAAAACAATTACTTCGGTCCCAAACATCAGCGAGCGCAAGATTTCTAGTTTTAAGGCGTAAGACTTACCAGCACCAGAGGTAGCAAAGGTCACTGAGTTATAGTTGGTCAACGAAAATCGATCAAGTAAGACCAAAGAAGAGTTGTGACGATTAATACCATAAAGAATGCCGTTGTCAGAGGTGAGATCAAAAGAAGTAAACGGGAAGAAACTCGATAGCGGTGAAGAATTAAATTTGTTGTGGACTAAAAGTTTGTCAGTGGCTAAGGGAAGGACGCTTTGAATTCCTTGTTCTTGTTGGAAGAGGGCAGGCTTGAGATAAACCAGTCTAGAATCTAAAATTCCCTTTATCTCTGACTCGGCCTTATTTAAAATCGCCTCGGTCTCACCGTAAATAGTGAGGTAAAGACCGACATCAAATAACTTCTCTTCAGATTGCATGAGCTTGTCACGCAAGTCTTCGAGGTTATTAAACGCGGCTTCCAGTTGCGGGTCACGAACCTCACCTTTTTCTGCCTTGATGTTAATTTGACTTTGGACTTCAGCCACCTTCTTTTGGAATTTCTTTAGAGTCATTGCGGTATCAATGGGGTGGATCATAATTGAAATATCCAGTTCTTTCTCGAGATTAAGGATGGGTTCTAGCCAACCATCATTTAAAATACGCGGGAAAGCGACGGCATAAAGCACCCTAGCGTTCATGCCACTGATATTGATACTCCGCGGATTGATGTTGATGGCGGAAGGAGCAATGACGTCAGTCATTGTCAGTAAATGATCGCTAATAGATTCGTTGCCATTTTCGTCATTCGTCTTTGGTTGTAAGAAGTCAAAAAGTCCCATAATTAATTATTAGTTATTCCCGACAGGGGCCGATCCGGTTGGATCAGTTGGATTATAAATATGATAATACAATTCCACTAAATCTTCAGTGCCAAGTGGTATGGTACGTACCCCCAGTCTAGATAAACCCTGTTCAACAATTGAGGCGCGTTGTTCCAGCTGAATTTTATACTCATCAAACATTAGTTCGGCAGGAGTCGATTTTTGCCCAGGAGTAAAAAATGAAGTAATGCCCCTAGTAAGATTAATCGGGGTCGGCGTGTATGGAATAACTACAAAAAAGCTTTTACTCATCACATCAACTTCAGTGGTAAAGGTACGAATAAATTCTATATACTCTCGAAGCTGAATACGCATCAGGTCATTGTCCTGAGACCCTTCCCTGGTAGCGAGTAGCGCTAAGTAGGGTTCAATGTTAAGTCGTCTCGACTGCACATATATCTGCAGCGAGAAATCAAGGGTATTTAGAAAAGATTGAAAGTTATGCAAGATTGCCTGTTGCTCATCAAGTGATTTCAAAGCGAAATTAATAGACGAGGCGAGTAACACAGAGCACATTTGGCCATTTTTAAGTAATACAACATTACCTTTAATATCCTTAATGGTGACAAAATCTTGTGTAGCAGGTGTGGTTCTAGACATAATGATATTTTAAAGATCTTTTTTTTGCAGAGCAGCTAATTCTAGTCGGCGGGCCAGAGAAGTAATATTTTTTGGGTTTGTCGGTGCTGAGGTCAAGGGAGCAGATTTTTGGTGTAGTTGGCTCGGTGTGAAATTATATTTATGGACGCCTGGAGTCTTTTTCTTCCAGAGGTAAAGTTTTTGTCCTTTGAAGTAACCAATGAGGGCTTCAAGAAAAAATGAAAAAGGTCGGTTGTTGACTGGATAAAAAGACAGGGCCCCAGCCAGTACTGCTAGTGGCAAACCAATTAGGAGGAATACCCAAAAAGGAGTCGTAAAAAAGAGCACTACTCCCATACCAACTCCACCACCAAGGTAAAGAAACTGGCGCCAAGTAAAAGGACCAAAAATTTTATCTTCAATCTCAATAAATTGGGGTACCTCAAATTGCATACTTATCATTATACACGGCAGGAAGGCGTCGGGGCGTTTTTCTAGTGGACTAAAAAGCAAACAAAAGCTCTTGGCTCTCTTGTGCTTTTTCAGTTTCTAGCTCTCACTGCCCCACCGTGGCGGCTTTGGCGCGGGCGCAGAATTATTATTTGTCAGAATATCTGCCTGCAGGCTAGGGTAAGTTGTTTCACCTTGCGCCGAGTTTGATTTCTGGTCACTGTGCATGGTGCGTACGTTGTCTAATGATTCAAGAGTTTTTTCAGCTTCGGCAATTTCGCTCGCAAAATCTCCACCCGGAGCAGTGTCTTGATTTGTTAGCAGATTATTAGTCTCATTTAGGAAAGTATAAATTTCTTTTGGTAGACCAAGTTTCATACCTTTTACCAAAAGACCGGCTGGCTTTGTTTCTAAATTTAGATTTAGAGCGACAAAACGAATAAAATTGGTCTCGGTAATGAAAAAAAGTAAATAAAGTGTAAAACCATCTTCAAGTGTTATCTGCAGGTCTTCATCCAAATCATGTGCTTCCGCAAAGGTGTCTACAATTTCTTGGGGTAAACCACTAAGAATAAAAGCTTGATAATCAGCTGGTAGTTGTTTAAGACGGTTGGTAATTTCTTGTTTATCCATATTAAGAGTCGATTATTTTGTTTCGTCATCACCCCCTTTTGCTTTAGAAGATTTTGGAGTAATATCTTTGTTACTTTCTGCAATTTGGTCAGCCAGGATACTATAGTTTTCCTTCTTTTCTTTAGCTTGTGACGCCTTCCGTCCGTCCGTGCCATATTGTTTGATTAGATTATCCATAGAGGCCTGTGTCTGTGCCCCTTTAGCATTAATGGCCATTGCTGCAGCCATGGCTGGTAAGATGGCCCCCATGCCCAATATACCTAGACCAACAGTACCCAGTCCTACACCAGCACCGCCAATAGCGTTGAGCGATCCTCGGATCCGGCCACCTTGGCTAGACGCCTCTTTCTCTCGACGTTTGATAAAGTTTAATTGTCTGGAGTACACAATCTTGCTTTCCTCACTCAAAATAGCATCTCTTTCCGCTTCTAGAGTCTTTCGCTTTGCATCGTTTCTGGCTCTTTTAGCCACATCAATTTCTTCATTTATACGCGCTAATTCCAACGCAGCAGCATCATCAATTTTCTTCTGACCATCGTTAGAAGCCTCCTTAACTTTATTAAGTTTTATCGCTGCGGCTTCTTTAACTTTTTTAACTTTTTCATCCTCGATATATTTTAAATCTGGATCAGTGACGTTGGCACTATCCGCTTCGGCTGCTTTGACTGTATCATCATGGACCTTTTGAGCTGCCTCAACCTGATCCGCATGAACTTTTTTACCAGCTGCTACTTCCATTTCCTTTACTTTTTTAGTCCCCTCGACCTCTGTCTGATGAGCCGCAGTCTGATTTTCGTAAGCTAGACGTTGACCAAGGGTGCTATTTTGATCTTGTCGTTGTGTCACTAATCCTCGGGCAATCTGTTCCGATTGGTCACCATCAACATAGCGTCCGTTTGCGTCCTTGTCTACATCAACAGTACCAAGGTCTTTGGCAATTTTTTCGTCAGTTGTATTATTTTCCTTTATTCGTGATGCCCAGCCACCTTTCTTACCTTCCCCAATTCCAGCCGCTTTACCAAAACCAGCTACTTGACGAGCATCAAAAGAAGTATCCCCAACAGCATCTAAACCACCTCTGGTGTTTTGCCAGAATTTAGACGTAGAAGCTTTGTTACGCATCCATTTAGTATTTGCTGCCCAGTTAGCACTTCGACCGACCGTCTTTTGTAGCGCTTTCGCTCCACCACCAATAACCACGGACCCAGTGCTTCTCTGCAGACCTCGTCTTATAGTGGCGCTACCCTTTTGCCCAATAGAAACCGCTTTGTCGGCACCAACGGCACCCATTTTTTTGGCTACAACCAAGGAGGCTATCATAAAACCGGAGGCCACAATAAAAAACATTAAAGGCCCCTGAAAACCTCTAAAAGCTTCTGCGGAATTGCCAGCAGCAAATGCGCTCCCCAATGAAGAACTGGCATCTTTCATTCCGGTACCGATTGCAGCCATAACTTCCATAGAAAAATAGATCATCATGAAATAAGCGGGTGCAAAAAAAGCTTGACCGAGAAATCCCGTCATATATTTTTTTGAGATGCTGCTAAATCCTGGAAAGACCCAACCAATAAACATGACTGGCGACAACAACATATAAATATTTAAAGAAATAAACCGAATTATCAACAAGATAGCACCGGCCGCAAAAACAAACGCCGCAATCAACATTAGATACATGGTGCCAAAAATATATCCCAAACTTAATTGTTCAGGCTTTATATTTTTTGTATCAAAAGCAGTCGTTATGCCAAGGTTTTTCATTAAGTTTTGACTAATATCGTATCCATACGGATCAATTGGAGCGGTTGTGTCCTTATATCCTTGCACAAATTGTTTGGCGGCGATATTAGAAAAATCGATGGCTGACTTGGTGATGAACAGACTAAAGTTTACCAATAACGCTGCCATAATAAGCAAACCCAAGGCTTTTTTAGCACCATTATCAGAGCCCATGATCATTTGAAAGCCGATATAAACCAACCCAAAAATAAAGGTTAGGTTAAAAATATCTCTCATTTTAGTCCAAAGTAGATCGATAGCTGCCCCGAGTCCACTTGTAGTGTAGTATCCGCCAAAACCAACCACAAAGTGAGTGACAGCATAGTCCAATGTCCAGCCACTTAAATATACCAAGCTTCCAAATATTGCGACGATAAAACTGTAAAGATATCCTAGCAATGTCGCGTCCCAATCAGCGGCGAAAGTAATTTGTGGGGTGAATAGCATTAGCACCAAACTGAGAATAGTAAAGAGCCTAGATAGCAGATATTTTTTACTGGAGAGGAGCCCTTTCATAATTATATTTATCCCCCTGGAGATGGGTTAATCATAGTACGCCACTGCAGGATAGAGGCATCAACTTGGCTAGCAGAAGGTAGTTGTGATCGTAAGGTCGTATATCTTTCCGTTATTGTCCTTATAAATTTAGTGTCAGGATTGCTTGGCGCGCCATTTATACTACTAATTAAGGCTGTCAGTTCTGTAATCAGTCCATCAAGTGCTGGTATCAAGTTTTGGACAATATTTTGAGCTTCTCGCAAGGCTTGGTCTCGACGTCCTGGATCGTTAGTCGTACTGGAAGCAAACTGAGCCAATAGACCACTATATAACAGTGCTTCACTGCGATAGCGCTGTACTGTGGCTAGGCTAGCATTAACAGAATTACGCAAATTATCTAAGTTGAAACCTTCGCCTTCAAGACCGCCTAGATAGGTACCGGTACCACCACTGCCACTTCCCTCAGCGCTGACACCAAGTAGACCTCCGGCTCCAGTAATTACTGTTCGGGCTAGTTGCCCCAGGAGGGCGCCAATGATTTCATTGATCTCATCCGCTTCAATTAGTGATCGAGTACCACCAGTGAGATGAAAGTTGAGGCTTTGTGCAATAGTGTCTCCAGGGGTAACTACTGTGCAGTGAGGAGGACCTAAAGAGGGGTCAGAACATTCTTTTTTTGACATAAACCCCTTTCCCCAGTTGAGCTGAGTAGATTCTCTTTCAAGTGATTCAGCTACTCGCAGGTTTCCTTGTACCTCGGCTGTTAAGAAGCTGCCGTATGGTGTGTAGGTTCCTGGTTGATTGACAATTTGAAACCAGGCGTCCCACCCACCATCGGAAAAGTCATTAGAAATAAAATTTTCAATATTAGCCAAAGCCCCAGTTAGGGTACAAACTCCTTCTTGAGGTTCACCATTTTGTCTCCTGTCAAAGGCTACTGTAATAGCAATAAGGACATCAAGTTGAAACGGACGACAGATGAATGATAACGGCCCACCAAGCTCCTCTAAGTATTTACCAAATTCTTGGTCAGCGGCACTGAGTAAAGTTTCTTTTAAATCTTGAATATAAACCGGGCTACCGCTAAATCCCGAGTTTATCCAACTTACAATACTGGCGGTAATTTGGGATACAATCTTTTTAGCGAGTGCGAACATAATGCCATCTAAAATAGTTTCCTTCTCTACTAAAAGGTTTTGCAAATAATTTGAAGCAGCGGTATATCTATTAGCTATGGTAAGCAAAGTACTATTAATCCACTGAGTGATTTCCAAGGCAAAACCGGCTTCAGCTGTCTCCACTTTATTAAGAGGTTGTGGTACATACACTGCAACAAAAACAAAGCCAAAAACAAAGATAGAGACTAAAAAATTTTGAAGTAATGTTAGGGATTTAATCATAAACTTATCAACGCAGATCTGGATTAAAAGCAGCAAATAACAAAGCCTTGTCATCTTTACCAAAATCATTAGCGTAAGGTTTTAGTGCAAAGTACATGTTTTGGAGAGATAATCTTAACGCACTAACATCTTCCTGGTAACGTTTCATGCGCACAAAAGTTAACATTGGGTCGGAAACCACTTTGGTCATGGCCGCTATATCATTATAAAGAGCACTGTAGACATTAACTAAATCCAAATGTTCCTTAGCTAAGGTATTTGGTACGGGTATTAACAGGACTTGGTCACGTGTGTTTAGATAGACTTTACTAATCAACTCTAATTCTTGTAACCCTGGCTCGGTTTTTCCGCTTAGAACCTCACGGATGACTTCTAGTTCATTACGCAGTCCAGGGATACCGCTGTTAATAATAGCCTCAGCGTGCGCATTAGCGTAAGATTTAATTGCCTCGGCTGAAGTATCCGGCTTTAGCGTCAGATCGCTAACATTAAAAACTTTATCTGACGCGTAAACGCTGATTTTTTTCACTGTATCCTCGATAATTTGTTCTCGAGATCGTCCGATACCCTCATAGGCTTTAGCACTGAGAACTTCTTGAAAAAAACTTACTCCCACAGATCCTGTTAAAGTTTCAGGTGCTATGTAGTCTGTGCTAGAACTAGAATTGGTGATTTGTGAACCAGAAATAAAAACCTCTTGCCAATCTTCAATACCGTCATTGTTTGAGTCTTGGACCGCAATCGGTACTCGTAGTGGTGACTCTACAGTGGTGACTGACAAAGAGGCGGAATTTGTTCCGGTGACCGGCTTTAAGTTCGCCGCTAGATAAGAACCAGCCACTAAAATTGCCCCCACAGCAAAAGCGCCCAGAACCTTTGAATTATAATGGTTCACCATACCCTCATATTATACCAGTAAAAGACAGCTCAGATTTCTAGCAGTGTATATATCTTTTCCTATTTACTGGTTTGAAAGTCTACCTTCTTGACTGCCTGTGGTGATAGCGGCGGAGAATGCTTTTGCTGTTTACTAAAATTAGGTGCCTGCTTCATTACTCAGTGACTGATTTAGTTCCAACCATTTCTCTAGCGTGACGTCTTCCCCACGCACCGTTAGTGATATTTTTAGTTTTTTAAATATTGACTCTAAGACCCCGCGGTTGTACGTCTTGCTTAAATTACTGAGCAATTGCTTGCGCTTATTTCCTAGTCCGAGGTGTAACAGTTTGAAAAAATAATCAGTTGAGACGTTTTTAAAATGATCTTGGTTAATTTCACTGATGAGCAAAATAGCTGAGTCGACTTTAGGTGACGGTTGAAAATGTCCGCGACTAATTGTTTTGACATATTTCGGTTGACCAAAAACCTTTATTGACAGTGAAAGCAGGGATTCTTTTTTGGAGCGGGCAATCCTCTCGGCTAACTCTTTTTGAATTAAGAAGACTAAAGTTTTTGGCTGTACCTGACTTTCCAGTAGTGTGCGTAAAAGGAAACCAGAAAGATAGTAAGGGATGTTGGCGATTACCTTAAACTGCCGGTCCTTTAGCCCGAGTACTTTTGGTGTTAGTTCTCTAGCATCTCCATGATGAAGTGTTAGTTGGCCTGAATTAATTTCGGCAGCAAAAATACGCTCTAATTCAGAGAGGGCCCTCGTATCAGCCTCGACCGCAATTACTGTTGCCCCGGCTTTTAGTAAGGCTTTAGTTAACATCCCGGTTCCGGGCCCGATTTCGAGTACAGTGTCAGTAGTGGCGACCGCTCCAGTCTCTACCATCCAACCAGGCACGACATCACTAGTCAAAAAATTTTGTCCGAGTGAACGTTTATGAATAAATTTTACTGTTTCCTCAGGCCCTTCTTCTTGGGCAAATTTTTGTTGTCTCGGTCTAGATTTCATTACGTCGAGCATACCTAGATGTCAGTAAAAGAGCAAGACATTTTTATGTGTCAGCGTTTTTTGAAGTTCTAAAAAACCTAAAAATTGAAATCACAACACCCTCCCGGCTATTACGATTAATCGTAATAGCCGGGAGGGTGTTGTGATTTGACTAACCAAAACCGTTCGGTTAACCGAACGGTTTTGGTTAGTCAAAAAAGATGGTGGTCTCGTAACCGGAGGTGGTGTCACTACCGGGGTTCCCCATCTCGATATATTCACTACTAATATCATCCAAGAAAGCGGAAGGTAGATTAACTTTTTGGCTTCCATAAATAGTTCGTAAGTGAGCGTAAGACAAAAAAATTTTCTTAGCTGCTCGGGTCAAGGCTACATAGAAAAGCCGACGTTCCTCTTCATGATCAATCCCGGTGTCATCAAGACGTTCGTGCGGAAATAAGCCTTGTTCTAAGCCACAGATAAAGACATATGGAAACTCTAAACCTTTAGCGGCATGAACCGTCATTAGGCGAACAGCATCATGCTCTTCCTTATCTTTCAGTTCATCCTGGTCACTTTGTAGAGCGGCGGTTTCAATTAAAGCTTCTACCGCCGCTTCAGGGGTCAGTTCGTCATAGCGTTTACCAAGAGTGACTAATTCTTGAAGATTCTCTAGTCGAGAGAGATCTTCTTCGGTACCACTTTTTTTTAATTCAGTTTCAATCCCGGTCCGCTTGATGATAAATTTTAAAGTTTCTGAGAGTGGTTTGGTTCTTGCCTCGTCAGCAATGTCGCTCATGATTTGGTCAAAGCGAGACACTTTTTCCAAGATGGCTCCTTTAAGTTCACTGCGCTGCCCGGTCATTACTTTAAGCATACTAACTTTTCCAATCCCTCGAGCTGGTTCATTAATCACCCGAGCCAAGTCAGCATTGCTGCCAGGATTTAAAGCTAAGCGTAGATAAGAGAGAACATCTTTGATTTCTTTGCGTTCATAGAACTTGGTTCCCAGTAGCTGATACGATACTTGGTAGTTTAAGAAAGCTTCTTCCAACACTCGCGACTGGAAATTGGTTCTGTATAAAACCGCAATGTCATTAGGAGCGTTCCCAGCTTCGATTAATTCTTTGGCTTTAAGGGCGACATATTCCGCTTCGTCTTGCCCAGTCATGGCAACATAAAGCGTAATCCTCTCACCTTGTTGATTACTCGTAAACACCTCTTTAGGAATACGGTTTTTGTTTTTTTCGATGACTGAGTTCGAGACAGCAATAATAGTCTTTGTCGACCGATAGTTTTCCTCAAGTAGTATGGTTTTCGCTCCTGGAAATTCTCTTTCAAACTGAAGCACATTTTGAATATCAGCCCCACGCCAGGAATAGATATTTTGATCGATGTCTCCCACCACGCAGATATTTTGAGTGGGTACCGCCAAGATTTTTGCCAGTGAGAATTGTACCGCATTGGTATCCTGGTACTCATCAACGTGAATATAGTGATAGCGTTTTTGAAGAGTATGGCTGACCTCGGGATTATTTTTTAGGAGTTGTAAGGTACGGATTAATAAATCATCAAAGTCCAGGGCATTCTCAGCCTTAAGAATACTCTCGTAATGTTCCCAAACGGTTGCTGTCACTTGGTCAGGAAAAGAGGAAGCAGAGAGTTTATACTCACTAGCAGTGATGGCGTCACCTTTAGCTCGCGAAATTTTGCCCAGGATTTTCTTCGGTTCAAATTCCTTGGGATTATAACCACCCTTTTCCACCGCTGCTTTAACTGCCCTGACACTGTCAGCTCTATCATAGATTGTGAAGTGACGTGGTAGTCCTAAAAAAGTATGAAATTCTCGAAGAACCCTCACTCCCAGAGCGTGAAAAGTGGTCACAACAGGCAGGGAGTCTAAAAGCGCCCGTTCACTCGGAGGATATTTTTTCACTAAATGTTCGACACGTTCACGCATTTCCTTGGCCGCTTTGTTGGTGAAGGTGACTGCTAAAATATTGTGCGGAGCAGTGCCTTGGTGGATCAGATGAACAATCCGATGAGTAATTACACGGGTTTTCCCCGAACCAGCTCCAGCCAAAACCAAAACTGGCCCATTAATATGGAGGACAGCCTCCTTTTGTTTGGCATTTAAGCCTTCAAGATAAAGCGGATTTAGCATACCAGAAAGTTAGACAACTATAACATGAAGTCTTCCTCGCCTGGCTCGATAGCGGATACCAGGGAGCTTTGGATCACTGTTTTAAATAAGAGACGATAGTAAGATTGTGTCAATAGAGCGTTTCCGGGCTTGAAATATAGCTCATTTTATAAAAAAAACATTATTACAATAAATGTGTATTCGTCAATTGCACTCACCTCTTGGTCTAGTAGAATTAAGCCCGTACCAAGTAAGTCAGAGTTTTTTGAGAGGCCTAAAAGACCTCTTTTTCATTCAGATTTCATTCAGAATTATTTCCGTAGCGGTTGCCAGGCGGTGAGTCCATAATAAATTTAGTATAAAACCCATAGACCAAGATTCTGATTCAATAAGTGATGTAACGGAGAGTAATCAGAGGACAGAAGTCAACGCAATAGTTTCTCAGAAACGCTGGTTAGTTGAAGCAAGCTTCATTCTATTGGTTGTCGTTGTCCCACTCTCTGTTCAAGCAGTTTTCTGGAGTAAAGAAAGCCCTGTTTTACTCGAAGGTTCTGATTATTGGTCAGCAGTAAGTGCTTCCCCGCTTGATATTAATGTTCTATCAGCACAGCAAAATCCAAAGCCACAAGGGGCTCGTGGTGGCGCTGAGGTTGTGGTAGAAGAAGGAGCTTTGGTCTCTGTTGGGCCAGTGGGAGCCAATGTGATTGCTTCAGCTAAAAATTCAACTGGTGAAATTAGTGTCTATACGGTGCGAGCCGGGGATACCCTTTCCCATATTGCTGAAATGTATGGAGTTACTGCTAATACCATCTTGTGGGCTAATGATTTGCCTCGAGCTACAAGTATTAAAGAAGGACAAACTTTAATCATCCTCCCAATCGTTGGTGTCCGTCATGTGGTCAAGAAGGGAGATACCGTTAAGGCAATTGCTAAAACTTATGATGGCGATGCGGATGAAATCCTAAGTTACAATCAACTAATAGTGGATGAGGCTCTAATTGTCGGTTCTACTATTGTGATTCCGGGCGGAGCCATCCATACTGCGCCAGTTACTAAATTAGCTGTTACACCAACTCGTACCTCTGGTTCAAGTGCTTCATGGTTATCTCATCCATTACCGGGCAGTATCAAGACTCAGGGTCTTCATGGATATAATGCTGTCGATTTAGGTAGTTCTATTGGAGCGTCAGTTCGAGCGGCTGCTAGCGGTGAGGTTATCGTTTCTAAGAGCTCAGGTTGGAACGGTGGTTATGGTCAGTATATCGTGGTTAGACACAGTAACGGCGCTCAAACACTTTATGCTCACTTAAATCGCAACGATGTCGGGGTCGGTGCCTATGTTAGTCAGGGAGCAGTGATTGCCGGGGTCGGCAATAGCGGTCGTTCGACAGGTCCACACCTCCACTTTGAAGTTCGTGGAGCCAGTAATCCATTTTAATAACGACGATAAAAGCCCTGCGGGGGCTTTTATCGTTTCATGTAGTCTAGTACCTCAGTTGAGGATAGTTTAGTACTAACTCTTTTAAGTGGCTAATTCATCGTCCGAAAAGTCCGCTCGAGCTAGCGTAATAGTGCTACCCTTGGCAGCTTCACCGCTGATTATTTTTTTAGCAATTTTTTCTTCAATAATATCTTGAATGACACGTTGCATCGGCCGCGCTCCAAACTCTGGACTGTAACCTTTTTGCACTAAAATATCCACCAGGTCACGATTGATTGACATTTCATACCCTTGTTCTTTTACCCGTTCGTAAAGTCCTTTGAGCATCAGACCAGCAATTTGTCCCTGCTCTTCTTGTGACAGCGGCTCAAAAATAACTTTACTATCAAAGCGATTTAATAATTCTGGTCGGTAAATTCCTTCTTTGATAATGTGATTAATTATTTCTTGATTGAGAGTAGCTAGATTTTGCCTCTGGGCTATAGTTCTGAGAATCAGCTGGCTACCAGCATTTGAAGTAGCAATAATTATTGTATTGCTCGCATTTACTTTATTGCCTTTAGCATCGGTAAATATTCCCTCGTCAAGAATTTGGAGAAAAATATCATGAACTGACTTAGATGCTTTTTCAAACTCATCCAGTAATAGCACCGAGTACGGGTGTTCTCGGAGCATGTCTGGTAAGATTCCTGAGTCTACCCCGTTGCCAATTAGTCGTGACAGGGCGTTTCCGTCGCTAAATTCTGACATGTCGATGCGGTGCATATTTTTTTCATTCCCAAAAAAAACATGCGCTAAAGCTTTTGCGGTTTCGGTCTTCCCGACACCAGTTGGACCAAGAAAAAGGAATGATCCGATGGGTTTGTCCGTAGCTTGGATTCCGGCCCGTGCCCGACGCATTGTCCGAGCAATCGCCTCGAGCGCCGGCCTTTGTCCAATCACTCTTTCATGCATTCGTTCTTCTAGATTAAGCAGTAAGTCACGTTCTTCTTCGCCAATTGGTCCAACGGGAATTCCAGTTTTTTCACTCACTACTTCGTACACATATTCTGCTGAGATTACCGACTGACCCTGGTTTTGTGCTCTGGTGGCAACATCTATCAAGAGTTCAATAGCTTTATCAGGCATTACCCCTTCAATAATAAAACGGTCGGCAGCGGTTGTAATGGCAGATAAAGATCCGTAAGTGAAAAGAACTTGGTATTTGTTTTCGTTGTTTAGGGCAATGTCTTGTAAGATACGCGTTGTACTACTAAGGTCAGTAGAGTCTATTAATACTTCAGCAAAGCGCCTGGTAAAAGCGCCAAGTGGTTCAAGATGAGTGTGATAAGCACCAGGAGTCTCGGTGGCAATAACATGGAGTGCCGGAGTGGCCAGGAAAGGGTCTAGTAACTCCGGTATAAAAATTCCCATGGCTTTAGCCTCACTAATAAAAGTACTCAGGTTCTCTATGATGATTATTACATTACCAGCCTTAGTAGCTTCAATAAAAATATGAAGAAGCGTTTGCTCTAATTCTTGCTTACCTTTATGAGTGGCAAAAAGACGATTGGTATCAAGTAGGACCATGTGTTGGTCAACTATAGAGTTAATTGATTTTCCGGTACGCATTCTCCGACTTACTTCAAGCAACAGATCAATTTTACCAACCCCAGCCTCGCCAATTATGAGAATGTTGGAGGCCTTAGCTCGTGCTAAAGCTATTTCTACTTCAGCAATCTTTTCTTCGGTGAAAGTAGAGACTCCTCTTGTTAGATTATCAAAAATAGCACTAGTATAAAGATTTTTAGAAAATTTTTCTAAAAGATAAGTTTTCCCGTAAGACCATTCTCTTCCAATTCTTTCTTTCTTCGAAAGGTTATCTTTTCCCCACCAACGCTCAGCCTTTTTTTCAGTATGGTGAGCCATTACTACCCAGCGTAGGGCTCCTACAAAATTTTCTTCGGTGCTACCCTGTTCTTTGATAAAAGTTTTAAATGAGCTGTCTTGCTGAAGTAGGTATTGGCCAAGACTGATAAGGGAGAATATTTTACCGTGAGGTAGCGGTATCATTCGGGTAGTAATTTTTGGACGCACCGTGTGTAGGTAAGTATCTACGGCATTTATGCTAATACCAGACCGTAGCAATATGACAGTACCGATTCTGGACTGACAAAAAGTTTTAGTGACATCTAATTCATCAGCTAACAAAACTTCAGCTATCTCATAAGTAGTGCCAGATATTTCTTTTTCATCCAGACCCAAAATTGAGTTTAATCCGTAGAAATAGGAGCTGTTGTGATAACTATAAATAAGCACTTGTTCTATCCAGAAAGCGCTAAAAATCAACGCCATTCCTAGTAAGAGAGAGGCATATTCTCCAGGTAATAACGCTGGCACCACTAAGCTTGCAACTGTGCAGATTACGGCACTGGCAAAAAAGAAATGACGCAATCTACTTAGAGTCTTTCTATTTAAAATTTTTACCAAAGAAAGAGTTGGTTTGTAGCGGACAATGTCGTCGGCGATAGTATACATATATATGTATTAAAATTATGAAAACATTAGTACTAAACCGTAGTACATACCAAGCACCAATAAGACCGGGGTCAGGAACCAAAAAATATAAGTCACAACTATTCCCACCGTCAGTAGTATTAGAGCCAGAGTGCCGGAGATTATGATGCTGGTGCGGATTATCATTCCCAGGATCCGAGAAATAAGGTTGACGATAACAAAACCAGCCAAGTCTTCAAAATTAAATGCCCGACCTCTGGCTTCGGTTATTCTTTTCCAAGGCTTAAAGTAAGAACGCAGTAACTGTGGTAACGAGAAAAAATGAAAAGTAAACCAAAATAAATTTTTCCAAACGTGCAGAATCTCACTAAAAGCTTTGGTGTAGTGCCATAGTAGGTAGTGATGTAGGATAAAGGTGAAGAGCATGTAAATATAGTATACCTTGCCCCAACTAACTATTAGCTAAAAATAATAAACAATTGACTTAGATTATTTTCTAAGTCTCTTTTTATTTAGGGTCAGCCGGACACTTTAAAAAAACTAGCCAAAGTTTTTTAAAGTGGAATGCGGTACTGCAAGGCTTCTAGTAAGTGACTTTTACCAATCTCCTCTTCCCCAGCTAGATCAGCGATGGTACGGGACACTTTAATTAAACGGTGATAGCCTCGCGGTGAAAGATTGAGTTTGGCGGCAGAGAGCTTGAGTAGTGAATTCACTTCTTCACTAAGGGTGATACAAGAATCTATATCGCGGCTTGTCATCGATGAGTTCGTTGTAATACCTCGATTCTCTAGTCGACTACTTTGCTTTTCTCGTGCTTGTTTAATTTGCGTACAGGCAGTTTCCGTTTCCCCGGTCTTACGACTGAGGTTACTCAAGGTATCATAACTGACATGAGGCACTTCGATCCAAAGATCAATACGATCGAGGATTGGTCCAGAGATTTTTTCCCGGTAAGTTTCTCTCATCGCCCGCGCTAGATTATCGGTGCCATCTTCGCGACCACGATAAGGGTTTAGAGCAGCGATTAAAATAAAGTCAGCGGGAAAGAGGGCTGTCCCAGAGACACGAGAAATACTAACTACTCGATCTTCGAGAGGTTGCCTTAGGGCATCTAAACTGCGGCGGTCAAACTCAGGGAACTCATCCATAAATAGCACCCCTTTATGTGCCATTGTGACTTCTCCGGGTTTAGGATTGGTGCCACCACCAACTAAAGCAGTGTACGAAGCAGTGTGGTGCGGAGAGCGAAATGGCGGCCTGCTATCAATAACGATGTCTGGCTGAGCAAGTGAATGAATGGCCGTCACTGCCAAAATTTCTTCACGGGTCAGCGATGGTAAAAGCTCAGCAAAAGCTCGGGCCAACATCGTCTTTCCTGTCCCTGGTGGACCAACCAAAATTATATTATGTCTTCCGGCGGCGGCAATGATTAGGGCCCGTTTGGCACTTTCTTGACCCTTAATATCTTCAAGAGAAATCAGATTGTCTTGGTGCGGTTTTTCAGGCACCTCAGTTAGTGGCTGCACTTTTAGGGCTTGGTGTTCGGGGTGTTTTGGTTCCAGGTGCTTAATAACCTCAATCAGTGTTCGGGCAGGATAAACTTGGATGCCGTCAATTAAGGCCGCTTCAGCAGCATTAGCAGTGGGTACAATAATTTTATTGTACCCACTGGCTTTGGCGGCCATTGCAATATTAAGTACACCACGAATACTTCGAAGGCTACCATCTAAACCTAGTTCACCCACATAAACAGTGTCAGTTGGCGGATTAATTTCTCCAGCGGCACATAAATAAGCCAAGGCTATCGGTAGGTCAAATAACGGGCCATCCTTTTTGAGATCGGCTGGTGAGAGTGAGACCGTAATTTTTTGATTCTTACTTTTAGGTGATTCAAAACCAGAGTATTTAATAGCCGCACTAACACGATCTTTGGCTTCCTCAATCGCTTTTCCAGCTAGACCGACAATTGAGAAAGAGTGTAGTCCACGAGAAATATCGGCTTCAATTCTAACTACCGTTCCTGACATTACGTGTGGTTGAACAGTGTAGACTAAAGAAACAGACATATTTTTATAAAGACAGCTGACCCTCCTCTCCCATGTGAGCTATACAGGTTCGAGCTTCGGGTTTAAAGGCGAGCCTCTTCTCTTCTATCGGTTGACCGGAGATTTCACAAATGCCATAAGTACCAGCTGCAATTTTAGCCAAGGCTCGTTTAATGTTACGGTAATCTATTTCTAAATCTGAGAGCGTGGCCCGTCTTTCGTTCCAATCCTCAACAGCATCGGCATTGGTGTTTAGATCAGCATCAGTCAGATTTTCTACTTGTTCGGGAAGGGCTTTCCAGTCGTCACTTCCAGCATCATAAATTCCAATAGTCTCCAATTCGGCTACAGTGGTTTTTAAATTAGTTTCCAAGTTGTTGCGATAAAAATTAAAATCTAACATAATTATTTAATTAAGATTGATAACTCACGGTAGCTACTGCTGGTAGTAGTAATGATTACAGTGTTGTTTATTAGACCGTAAATTAAAAGTTCAGACCTGGAAGGTTGTTTGATTAAACGAACGTCTCGTCCAGCAAAAGTTGAGTCTGAGAAATTAAGGTTACTACTTTGTGGGATTGGGTCAAGTACAAAAATTTTGGATAAATCGGCGTACAGATTTTCTTCCCATAAAAACAAACCGCCTGTGGCTACAATTGTATTAGGCACTTTCATCAGGATAAAAGGTTGTCCTTCTGACGTGAAGCCAAAGCGCAGCTCGCTAATTGATTGAGCTAGATTTTTTTCTACATCTAAGCCTAGTAGATTTAGAACTACTACTGGCAACATTGAGGTATTATCTGGAGCGGCTTCCATAAAAACCGCCTGAACAATTTCTTGTCCTGTCGGTTTGAGGTTATTTAAGGAAGTGATTAGGTTTGAACCGTTATTGGAACTATTGATAATTAAATTAAGATTAGTATTGAGTAGGAGACTCGGGGGAGCTGAAATGATATTTGGGATAGTCTCACTTTCTTGATTTAAGAATATTTGAATCACAAAAATACTTGCAACGCCAAGCAAAATAAATGCAGAAATCAGTAGTGCTAAAGTATTAGTGTTTAAATCATGAAGTTGTCTCCATAAAGAATTATTAATGTGGCGGCTTAGTTTTGGTTTCGGTGGAATTAATCGAGTCTGAGGCCCTATTTCTTCAACGTCATCAGTTTCCAACACTTCTTGGACTGACAGCGGAGCTGTTTTCAAAACTTGAGCTGGCTCGGCCACTTCCAGTACTACCACTTCTGGTTTTGGAGTGTCAACCATCATTTTCTCTGCCTCCAAATTATTCTCTGCCTCCCAGGTATAAATATTTTCTTCTGGCCCTATCTCCGTGGCCGGAGTCTCCTCTTGGTTGTCCCAGCGAGAGATGTCCTCGTCTGTTTCCTGATCCTCTATTTCTTCTAGAATAGGCATTTCTTTATAGTAGCTTTTCCTAGGCTCTACCCACACGTTAATGATTGGTGAAGTACTGGTTTTTTCTAGTAGCAAAAAGCCCGGCTCAGTATCAGGTGTCCAAATTATTTTACCTTCAACTTCTTCAGTCTCTACCACTTCATCTGATCGTTGTCTAACCCGTTCTTGTATGTTATTAAAATCAGCCGTGACAGTTTTCCCAGTGTTTGAAGTTGCTTTTTGTATTAAACCTTTACGCCTGATTGTTTGTGGAATTGTATATTTAGGAACAGCTTTTTCACGGCGAGATTTTTTTTGATTAGAAAACCAGTTGTTGAGTGAGCTGAGTATAGCTGGAAAAAGTTTAAAACGATCTCGCTTAGTGTCAGTAATCACGGTGGCGGATGCGGCGTCTTCATTATCAACAATTATTTTAGTGTTTAGAGTATTAAGTTCTTTAGTAACATCAATTAACTCTTTTTCCGGCGCTCGTTTGATAGATGTCGGCGGACTTTTTTTGTTTATGATTGGAGCTACTTGGGCTACTTTATGATGGGCAGCTACTTTAATCACTACTGAGGGTTCATCAACAGCCACCACCTTAGAGGCAATGTTTTTAGCATGACGAGTATCCTCAAGATCTTGTGCGTAAGTCCGCAGGGCTGGAATTTTACCAGGAACCTGATTCTGGTTAGCCATTACAAATAGTATCTCATGAATCAGAGCTTTTGTGTGCTTTTGTCTGTGACTTTTAGTTTCTTTTGAGGTTGCGCTTAGTCGCAAAGTCAGGATCAGCTTGTTTGATTGATAGGCCAATTTTTCCTTCCTCCAGTTTACACACAACTACCGGAACAGTTTCACCAATTGTCAAAACTCCTGCCAGACTCTCTAGGCGGAAAGGAGCAATTTCAGAAATATGGATTAAACCTTCGTTAAAGTCGTCAATTCGGGCAAAAGCTCCAAAAGTAGCGATCTTTGTGATAGTAGCTTGTACCTTATCTCCTATTGTATAGCGTTTGGTCAAATCACGAATCCGTTTTGCAGCCAATTCCGCTGTACCATTTTTACCAGTAATATAAACAGTGCCATCATCCTCAATACTAATTTCTTCCACTCCAGTTTCTTCCTTAATACCTTTAATGGTTTTTCCGCCGCCGCCAATTACTAGTCCAATTTGTTCTGGCAAGATGCTTAAGGTAACTATTTCAGGTGCTCGCGGTGAAATATTAGCCCGAGGTTTCAGAATTGCCCCAGACATTACTTCTAAGATTTGGAGACGCGCCGCTTTCGCTTTTTCCAAAGCCGCAGACAGAATTTGGAGACTGATACCATTCACCTTGACGTCCATTTGAATGGCGGTAACACCGACTACAGTACCGGCCACTTTAAAGTCCATGTCGCCAAATTCATCTTCTGGCCCTTGAATGTCGGTTAGCAGTGTATACTCATCACCCATAATCATTACTCCAGAGGCAATCCCAGCTACCGCTCTTTTGATTGGTACTCCCCCGTCCATTAAGGCGATAGATGAAGCACAAACTGAGCCCATAGAACTTGAACCATTACTCGACATCGTTTCGGAAACCAAACGGATAGTGTATGGGAATTCGCTATTCTCGGGAATAACTGGCAGCAGCGCTTTTTCCGCCAGAGTACCATGACCAACCATTCTTCGATTAAAGCCGCCCACTCGTCCGGTTTCGCCAACTGAGAAAGGTGGAAAATTATAATGATGCATGAAACGTTTTTTGGTGTCCCGCTCTTCCATCGTATCAATCATTTGTGCAGCCTCGGGACCACCTAAAGTAAGGGCAGAGAAAATTCTCGTACCACCGCGATAGAAGATACCAGATCCATGAAGGACCGGAGAGATGCCACCTGCCTGGGCATAGAGTTCTCGTAGTTCATCAAGACCTCGCCCGTCAGCTCGCTTCTGTTCCTTGATTGCTCCTGTATGTAGGAATTCATCCACCATCTCCTCAAAGTAACTTCCGGCCAATTTTGTATCAATCGACCCTGCGTCAGCTAAAGTACTGATTTCAGCTAGAAAGTCTTTTTTTAACTCGTAGATATGGTCCTTACCAGCATGACCTGAAAACAAAGTCGTCTGTAGTTTGTCAGTAAAGTTAGTAGCAAAAAAATTACTAAGAACTGATGGTATTTCGGGTGCTGGGATCTGTCGCTTCGGCTTTCCTAGTTCCGCGATAATATTCTCTTGAAATTTTTGTAAATGTTCATGGCTGTTGACCGCTTGATTTAATAGAGTGACAATTTCAGTTTCAGCTTGTTCAGCGGCGGCGGTTTCGATCATGTTGATTTTGCCATCTCTCCCGCAAGCGAGTAACTCTAAATCAACTTCCCCCTGTAGTCGGTCAGGGTAGGTCGGATTGATAATTACTTCACTCTGACCTCGTTTTTTTAGTAACCTGACCGCACTAACAGGTCCTTGCCACGGAATATCAGAAACACCCAGTGCGAGTGAGGCGCCAATCACTGCCAATACATCAGGATCATTGTCGCCAATCGCTAAGACGGTCGCCACTATTTGGACGTCAATTTTTAGGTGGCTAGGAAAAAGCGGACGGATAGTGCGGTCGACAATTCGCGCCGACAGCACTGCCTCATCACTTGGACGACCTTCGCGACGCATGAAACGACTGCCTAAGATTTCACCAGCCGCGTAGAACTTTTCTTCAAACTCAACTGATAAAGGAAAGTAGGGTAGTCCAGCATTATCATTTTTCCCCATGACGGCGGTGACCAGAATCACTGTTTCACCATAACTTAGCAGGACTGAACCATTGGCGTACATGGCCAGGTCATTAAACTCAGCGGTTAAGGTTTGTCCGCCAAACTCTGTTTGAAAAATTTTCCGTTGCATAAATATTTTTTAAGGTAGTGACCCGGGTAGGTTTTAGATCTCTAGCAGAAATCTACGTACATACCAAGCTCACTACTAATTTAATGAGCATAACAAAATAGCTGCCGGGCACAAGTCCCGTCAGCTATTTTAAAATAAGACGAAGAAAGCTGAATTAATTATTATCTCGTGATATTTGCTTTAGTTGCTTTCTTAATTCTGGCTTCCGTTTTCCACTTTTGTAGCCAATCAAATACTCGCTTGGGTTTTTGTCCATGTCGATAAAGTCATCGACCACTTCACGTAGTCTTGATGAAGCCGAGCGGCCAAAAGTAATGACCTCAAATTGACAGCCTTGGTTTTTGACGTACTCTACCAAAGGAATAAAGTCACCATCACCAGTGGCTAAAATAATGGCATCAACTTTGTTAGCGAGTTTAATCGCATCGATTGCTAGGCCAACATCCCAGTCAGCTTTTTTGGCACCGCCGTAAAAGATTTGTAAATCTTTGGTTTTGATTTCAATGCCAACTTTTTCTAAGGCTTCGAAAAATGCTCCCTCTTCCCCACCCTCAGTGTTTACTACATAAGATAGGGCGCGAACTAATTTTCGTCCTCCTAAGGCGGCTTTCACAACCGCACCGAAGTTTACTTTTGATTTGTATAAATTTTTGGCGCTATGATAGAGGTTCTGAGTGTCTATCAAAATAGCAACTCTTTGTTCTGGGTGTTTAATTACACTCATAAGTTTATTTAAATAATATTAAATTTTTTTATTAAAAACCTTGCGATTGAACAGCCGAGCTCTTTTCTTAGAGAGCCCCTTAAACTATAACTTGAAAAATAAAATTGCTCCAGAGGAGCAATTTTATTAACGCTTTAATCCGAGCTTCTTAATGAGTGAGTTGTAAGACTTCTCATTTTTCTTCTCGAGATATTTTAGTTGCTTTCGTCGATCGGCCACCATTTGTAGTAGACCGCGTCTTGAGTGAAAATCTTTCTTATGCTTGCGCAAGTGGGTAGATAGTTCTTCAATCTGTCGTGTCAGCAATGCTACCTGTGCTTCCGGAGAACCAGTATCACTATCGTGACGCTTAGCATCCTTCAGGACGTTTTCTTTTACTCTTTTTGTTAACATATATATGTGTGAAGCGGCTAGCTTATATAGATACGCACCGTGGTGCTTATAAGTAGCTCGCAGTGATAACCGCGAAGGTTGTATGTACTATAGCATAGAAATTTAAATCATGCAAGTTTTACTGAGGGTTCGACACCTTGTCAAAACAGTGTCCGGATAAAAGCTGTATACTATGGTTATGAATGCACAAGACTGGAAACGACAATTCTTTGAATACCTGGAGATTGAAAGAGGGCGTAGTATAAAGACGGTATCAAACTACGAGCGATACATAGACCGCTTTTTGGCTTTTGCTAAGGTTAAAGACGTGGGTAATATTACTGAGGAACAGGTCCGTGAATTTCGTCTCTACCTAAACCGGCAAGCCGGAACCAAGATTGGGGGTCGTTTTGAGCCGATGAAACGCCGGACGCAAAATTATTATTTGATTGCCCTGCGAGCGTTCCTTAAATATCTCCGGAAGCGCGGTACTGCTTCCCTCTCTCCAGAACGCATTGAGCTAGCCAAAGTACCGGAACGTTCGCTGGATTTAATTTCTGAAAATGAACTCGGCCGCCTGATGTCTGCTCCAAAGACTGACTGTCTTGAGGGCAAACGCGACCGCGCCATTTTGGAACTTCTTTTTTCAACTGGCCTACGTATCTCCGAACTCTGCGCCCTTTCCATTGATGACGTTGATTTGACGCGCGATGAATTTTCGGTTCGAGGCAAGGGTGACAAAGTGCGTGTCGTTTTTCTTTCTGATGCTGCTAAAGAGACTATTAAAATTTATCTGGCAGCGCGCAAGGATATGGACGACGCTCTTTTTATTCGCTACGGTAGAAAAGCACATGTTGGTGAAGAGCCGCGTGTGACACCAAGAGTGGTGCAGCGACTACTAAAAAGTTACGCCACCAAAGCTGGCATTACTCGTAAAGTAACGCCGCACGTCATTCGTCATAGTTTTGCAACCGACTTACTTAGTAACGGCGCTGACTTGCGTTCAGTCCAGGCACTTCTCGGCCATGCTCATATTGGTACCACCCAAATTTACACCCACGTCACTGACGCACACCTACGTGAAGTCCACAAAAAATTCCACGGCCGCAAAAATAATCGAGTTTAATATTTTTACTTAAAATTCAAGTTGGTAATAAAAATAAAAACCCACGCCAGATGCGTGGGTTTTTATTTTTATTAATTTTTAATTATTGAGATCTGTAAAATGCAAACACTGCTTCTATCCCTTTTCGATTTTTTTCCCACTCGGGACTGAGTCTGGTTTCGAGTTCGACAGTGATTGCGGGAATGTTAATCGAGGCGAGCCAACCTTCGGCGTCACCAGAAACAGGATAAGCGTCGAAGCTAGCTACTGAATTGTAACCAGCCGCTTTTGCATACGCTTCCATAATAGAGAGCGTGTCAGCTAAGACACCATTTTTACATTCAGAAGCGTAGACAGTGTTAGCTTGGCTGTGCCAAAAAATAGCAGCGGTCGGATTAATTTCCAGTACTAAGTTTTTTAGAGCCAGCGCTTCTGGTTCGGAGAAGGCACTAGTGCCAGCGCTGACAACTTTTGATCGCCAAGAACTTTCTGGTTGCCACTTACAATCAAAGTTGCGGTTGAGATCGACGTTGTTGGCATTGAAGCGACCTTTTCCGGTGGTGTGCGCATCGTTCGGTGGAATCTCGGCGGCCGTGAAGCGACCTTCTTTTTTGACGACACTGAAAAGTCCATCGGGATTTAGTACTGGTATCACTACTACTTTTAAATTTTCTGGAATTGGAAAAGTTTTGTCTTCCAGCGCATCAATAAATTTGTACGCTAAGAGCACACTGTTCCATTCGTAACCCCCATGCATGCCTCCAACAAAAAGTAGTGTGGTACTACCGTTGCCGTAGGTATAACTTTCTATTGCTCGACCTTCAACTGATTGGCCGATTACTCGAGTGACTGGAATTACTTCGGGAACCGGTATTTCGGTTACTATGTCAGGAACAGCTTCAGGCTGGGGAGTTGGTCGGGTGTTGCTGTAGAGTAGCCAAGCACCTATTGTCAGTAAAGTTAAACCAATTACTAAGGCAAAGAATTTTTCTCGACTCATGATTAATTAGCGTAGAACTTTAGCACAGCTTCAACTCCAGCTAGGTTTTTGTCAAATTCAGTTTGTTCGTGATTTGTGAGGAGAACACTTATTGCTGGAATTCTTTGTGAAGCGAGCCAGTTCACCATGTCACCGGTGATCTCGTAGTAGTCAAATTCTTCATGGGCATTATAACCTGAAGCTTTAGCAAATAGGTTTGTTAGGGCTAGAGTAGCTTCAGAAACTCCATTCTTACAATCTGAGGCATAAACACCACCAGCAGCACTGTACCAAGTGACTACTGCCGCTGGCTCATTAAGTTCGACGTAAGCTTTGACGGCCTGTGCTTCTGGTTCTGAAAAAGCTGCTGTTCCCCCGCTCACTGCTCGGCTTTGCCAAGTGCCAGTTGCTTGCCACTCACACGCAAAGTTTCGATTAAGGTCTACGTTGTTGTTGTTGAATCTTCCAGTGACTCGCACTGATTCAGTTTTATTAACGTCAGCACTGATAAAACGATCAGTCTTACCAGTAACTTTTTCTAAACCATCAGGATTCATAACTGGAATGACAGTTACTTTTATGTTATCGGGAATTTTGGCTTCATTTTTTTCGAGCCAATCAATTAGTTCAAAGCCCAAGAGTGCTGTATTCCAAGAATAGCCACCGTGGATACCGCCAATAAATAAAACTTCAGTGTCTCCGGTACCAAAGTGATAAGCAGAAATGTTATTTTGTCCAGCGGAACGACCGATGACTGTTACTGTCTCTGGTTCGGGCTCAGTAATTGTCTCGTTAGGTGTTTCGGTTACTGTCACAGTTTCATTATTAATTGTTTCGTCAATCTGTACCGGAACGTTTTCTTTAGTGTAATCGGTGTCAGTGCCACTATTCCAAAAAATGAAACTACCTCCAATAATTATAAGTAAAATTACTCCCAACCATAAAATGTTTTTTGTAGTCATACATATATTGTATGCTTATTAGCCAGAGAAGGCTAATTTTATTAAATAAAATAAGTAAGTCCAATTAAGATTTACCCCTCACCAAGTGGTGAGGGGTAATTTCAGCGGACTAGATGACGGCAAAAAACGGACAGCTGCCGTCGAAACGCATTATTATTTGTGGCACACCTCGCCGGACCGGCAGATCTCCATGGAAGGCCTGGGCCGTATACCAGCCATTGTGTACATCGCCTTCCGCAGGTGCTGCGGGTTCGATGATTATTCTGGTAATGTCCCACCTCCGATGCATCTCTGGCCAATGTTCAGCGAGCCAGGCTGGAAACTCAGCTAGGATACACTGACGATGCTCCAGAAGACATCCTTCTCTAATCTCTGTAACAAACATCGCTCTCCTCCCAAGCCCCCCACAAACCAATTAATACTATAGAACAAAACCATAACTTTGTCTAGCCAATTAATTGGACACAGTGCCTGGCCGACAACGCAAAACTATAAAAGGCCTAGGGTGAAACCCTAAGCCTTTTATTGTTTTACCTAATTTAGGTATTACGCTCGGCGTACGTTTGTTGCGGCTGGGCCTTTTGGTCCCTGCTCAACATCGAAAGTTACGTTTTCGCCTTCTCGTAGATCATCAAAAGCGATGTCTACTAGTGATTGTGCGTGAAAGAAAACATCCTTTCCGCCATCATCTGGCTTAATAAATCCGTAACCATTATCACGCTTTCGAACTATTGATCCTGTCATTTTATTTTATTTATACTTTGATTAACACAAAACGTCACTTCACTCGATCAATGTTTTCACCTTGCTTGAGTAGGAGTTGGTTTCGCTGTGTCTATTAAAGCACACTTGCAAATAAACACAAGTCTTTCTCAGGGTATTACTGTAGTTTGATATGACTGGAAAACTTTCCGATAATTGGTAACTCGACTTCTTTACGCTGGAGCGCATTAATAACACCGATTATAGCAAGAATAAATAAGCCTAGATTTATGAGCATAAAGATTGGGAACAGGAACCATAAAAAGCCACTGGACATACTGATTACTACAATTAGAGCAAACAAGACCAACCCTTGCTTGATGTGGAACAAAACAAAGGGATTTTCTCGGTTAGTGAGAAACGGAATAATCACTAGCGGTCCAATATAAGAGAGGGCGGCCATAACAGACTGTTCACTAAAATCAAAGCCGGAGTCACCACTCTTTGATTCACTGGTCGGGGTGGTTGTGACAGGAGGGCTTACTTGCGGATTACTTTGTTCATTATTGGTTTCTGATTGAGAATGGTTTGGTTCCATAAGGATATTGGTTATTTATGTAAAAACATGGCAACGTACATATATATTGTATGCTGATATAATCTCTACGCAAGCAGTATTTCTTTAAATATGTTCCTAAACAAGCCGTGGCAAGTTATACTGAAGCAGTATGAAGTTGTACTCATGGAATGTTAATGGTATCCGAGCGGTTATCAAAAAGGGCGCTTTTCAAGCGTTTTTAGCGAAACATGAACCTGACATTCTTTGTTTACAAGAAACTAAGGCTAATTCTGGTCAGGTTGAAGTAGATCTCCCAGAATATGAAGAATACTGGTTTTCAGCGAAGAAGAAGGGTTATTCAGGTACTGCTATTTTTACCAAAGAGACACCAATCAGTGTAATTGAGGGATTGCCTCTAGAAATTGCTAAAAAGTATCAACTACAAGACGGTTATGGGGACACGACTGAAGAAGGTCGGGTTATAACCCTTGAATTTGAAGGGTTATTCCTTAGTACCGTCTATACTCCAAATGCTAAAGACGATTTGTCACGTATTCCGATGCGATCCTCTTGGGACCCAGCGTACCTAGAGTTCCTTTCACGATTGAAGAAACAGAAACCAGTCATTTTTTGTGGTGATCTCAACGTGGCTCATACAGAATTAGATCTAGCCCGTCCTAAAGAGAATAAGGGCAAGAAAGGTTTCACTGCCGAAGAGCGAGCTGGGTTTGATGCTTACCTAAAAGAGGGTTTTTCGACACGTTCCGCCTCTTTGAGAAGTCAGAGGGGCACTACACTTGGTGGTCGCACTTTGCAGAAGCTCGTGCGCGAAATATTGGCTGGAGAATCGATTACTTTTTGGCGAGTGAGGAGCTCATCCCTTTCATTAAGAGTGCCAGAATTCACGAAGAAACTTTGGGGTCAGACCACTGTCCTGTCTCACTCGAATTATTTAATATTTAAACGAAAAATAAAAGTCTAAGTTTAAAATAGGATCAAACAATTCTCAGAATTGTCAATAGCAAGAGAGATGAGCAATTTTAGCGGCTTTAAATATAGCCTAATTTACTTTTATTTTTTGCAAACACAGCTCTGTCTTTTATAAAGGACATTAAGATTGAGTTTTCCACAGATACCCACATACTTGTCCTTTACACTAAGTTGTAAAGGACATACTATACATGCAGGCCCAGAAAGGGCGAGCAGGAATCAAAAGGTAGGATTCCCCTTAAAGAGATCATTATAAAAACAATTGAGTATTACCTCCAATAACTCAAAAAAATAACGTTCATAACAACCCACCCTAACGAGAAGAATTGAAGTCTCCTCACACTTTGTAACGAACAGATGGCTGGTTCAAGATTAGTGTAAGTGAAATTGATTTCTTACATTCTCAACAACGTAGAGCTTTGGATCAGGTTAGCCATTTATTATAAAGGCGCCTACTAGGATTATAATATCCTTATAAAAATACAAGCTCGAATTAAGTAAAAGGCCTGGGGAGATTAGCAGTGAAACCATTCACTTCTAATCCCCTCAGGTCTTTTTTTAAATGAGAAAATAAGCGTAGCGATTATTTCGAATTTATGCAGGCGCTTAGCCAGATTCGACCCCAAAGGGAGAATCTGGCTGCAGCGCTCTGCAAAATGACCCAGTATCACCATGTGGCTTACTATATAAGTACGCAATACAGAACAGATTCGACCCCAAAGGGAGAATCTGGCTGCAGCGCTCTGCAAAATGACCCAGTATCACCATGTTGCTTACTATATAAGTACGCAATACAGAACAGATTCGACCCCAAAGGGAGAATCTGGCTGCAGCGCTCTGCAAAATGACCCAGTATCACCATGTTGCTTACTATATAAGTACGCAATACAGAACAGATTCGACCCCAAAGGGAGAATCTGGCTGCAGCGCTCTGCAAAATGACCCAGTATCACCATGTTGCTTACTATATAAGTACGCAATACGGCTTCAACCCTTAGGGTAGAACCACAATATACTCAGCCCAAAAGCAAAGCACAAAAAACCACTCATTTTGAGCGGTTTTTTACATCTACCCCACCTTATGTTCCCTAGCGATTTCCTTTAAAGCCGCCGCTTCTTCTTCGGCTTGTTTCTTCTTTCCAGCTTCAGCTAAAGCCAAGAGTTCATTTTCTGGGAGTTGATACAGTTCTAAAACCCTTGTTTTTAGGTATTCATCGGTGTTTAGTTCTGGATTTGTCAACACCTCTTCTAACAGGCTATGCAGTACATATCCCAGCTTTTTCCCAGGCTTTTCCCCAGTGATTTCCATAATTTTATCCCCATTTACTTTGAGCATTTTGACCGAAATAGGGTCACGCAAGGCTTGATCCACCATTGCTTTATACTTACGAAACCGAAATGGCTGTTCTTTGGGTCGTCCGGTACCGATACGGTCGCAGACGCGTAAGTTAAGTAGATTTTGAATCTGGTCCTCCCCTATCCTGACGATAGTCCGTCTTACGGCAGCTAAAGTGATTTCATCTGGGTCTGAGAAAAACATGTGCCAACGGACCAGCTTTTCAATAGTTTGAACTTGTTCTCTAGGGTATTTGAGCCGATCAAGAATTTTTTTTGTCATTCTAGCCCCGACTACTTCGTGTCCAAAGAAAGTGTAGTGTTTATTCTTCCCGCCAGTCCGTCTAGTGGCTGGTTTTCCAATATCGTGCAGCAAAGCCGCTAAGCGCATTTCTGTGGAATAACCCTTATCAGCTGCGGCCTGCATAGTACGAAGAAGGTGCTCATAGACGTCATAAGCATGAATACCACCCTGCTCACAGCCAATACCGTCTTTAAGTTCAGGAATCAGAAACGGTAACAACTCTAGCTTTTCAAGTAAAATAATGCCCGCCATGGGTGTCGTTGAGTTAATTAGCCTAATGAATTCAGCACTAGAACGCTCAATAGCAATTTTACCTAGCTTGGGGGCATTTTCTATGATAGCTGACATTGTCTCGGTTTCAATAGCAAAATCTAATTCGGCCGCTAATCTTACAGCCCGCATCATCCTGAGGGCGTCTTCATTAAAACGTTCTGTAGCAACCCCTACTGCCCGTAGTCTTTTAGTTTTTAGATCTTCTAGACCATCATATAAATCAACAATTTCGCCAGACGTAATACTAAAAGCGATAGCATTTACAGTGAAGTCACGTCGAGCCAGGTCTTCACTCAATGTCACTCCGAAAGTAACCTTATCTGGTCGTCTAGAATCGCTATAACCACTTTCACTCCGATAAGGTGTCACTTCAACCACTTTTAATCTTTCATCTTCCTCAGTCTCGTTCTTTACTCCAACGGTCCCATAGTCATTATTGCAAAAACTATTAGGAAATAAGGCTTGAATCTGGTCAGGATTAGCACTCGTGGTAAAGTCCCAGTCCTTAGGTGCTCGCTTTAAGAGTAAGTCTCGGACACAACCACCAACTAAGTAGGCTTCAAAACCATTTTTTTCTAGCGTTTCACTAATTTTCTTAATGGAGAGCGGAATTGATGTCGCGGGAATCATGGTGCTATTGTAGCAGAAAATCGTTGCTTTTTCCTAACTTTAACGTATGATGTTTACACCAATTTAGCTTGCTAAGTTGGCTTAAGGTAGAGAAAGATATCACTTGCATTTGTAAGAGAAATCTTTCAGATGCTTCATTCAGAACTCAAATAAAAGCTATCGCTTTTGCTTGATTCTTCATTCGCACCTGTAGTGAAATGGATATCACAACTGACTTCGGATCAGTTATTCTAGGTTCGAGTCCTGGCAGGTGCACAAAGGTATAAGAAAAGACATTGGTTTAAAAAACAATGTCTTTTCTTATAAAAAGCAAACTGCTTGCTTTCGTACCTCGGCGCAAGACGGAGTCATGTTTTTGCTTATTTCTACAGCAAAAACAGACGAGTCGGGGCCGAAAGTACTCAGATTCCATCTTTACCCCGCATGCTTGCATCGAGGTTGTTCATTTAAGAAATTCCCTGACCATTTATTTTGATGAATACGTGATTGGAGTTGAGTCTAATGCACCACAAAAGAATAAAGCAGTAATTGGGTAACAGGTAATTAATGGTAAAATCACCGATTTGTTTATAGATAAGGGGATAGACACTAGATAGTGTTTCATAGAATTTCGTCCACACGTAAATAACAGTTGAAAAATATCAAAAACAGCTTCTAATATTGCTTTGAAACAATATTTAATGAACTGTAGACCGCAGTTTTTCTTGGATTAGCTCTAAAGATCCAGGTATTCCCTTCTCGTAATCGTTCACTAGTGAAGGATCAGCAGATATAAGTTTCCGGAATTCTTCCGCATATTTATTTACCCACTCTATTAAGTCGATTTTAAATATTTTCGCCAATTCAATCTGCATCTTATTTGTGATGTCTAGTCTTAGAGGCTGCTCAGGTAGAGGTGTTTGATTTGGTAGTTGTTCCATAGCAATTTCACTATATATCAATTTCCAGGACCTTCCTAACCGTAAAAGTGTCCAAGTTATAAACGGTATCAACAACATTTAAAATTGAACAACCGTATTGGTATATAGTATACTTACCTTGTTATGTCAGTTTTAAACAAACCATATAAACAAGCAGCTTACGAACAAGTCGTTGCTTTTCGTCGCCGCGGCTTTACTTACACTGAGATTACCAAGATCTGTGCCGTTTCTCGTGGCACGGTTAGTAACTGGCTGAAAGACTTGGATTTTTCCAAACTAGTGAGTGTTGAGAACAAGAAAAAAGCCTCCAAGGACAACCAGGTTAGAATTAGGCTCGTAAATAAGGCCAGAATAGCCGAAAGAGCTATTCAGGTCAGTTCAATCTTGAGAAGCGCCGAAACAGAATATAAAAACTATCGTCATTCTCTCCTGTTTATTGCTGGCCTTACCGCATATCAGAGCTTGGGAGACTTAAGAAAACTTAATTTAATCCGTTTAACAACAAAAAAAATGGATAGTCACAAGCTATTCGTCAAATTTTGTCGAGAATTCTTGGGTGTGGACAAAAAATCAATTAAATTTTGGATACTGCTCTACCCGGCTCATAATGAAGTATTGTGTATGAAACACTGGTCAAGAAGAATAAAAGTCTCTGTGAGTCAGTTTCATAAGAATCAGGTAGTAGCTAGCCGTAGTCCCGGGACAAAACCGTTGCATTTTGGCGTTGGTAATACTATAATCGGTAGCACAGTTTTGAAGAAAAAGTTAATGCACTGGGTTAAGTTACTCGAAAAGGAATTAAATATTTATTGCGGCCATGGTTAAGTGGTATAACGAGTCCTTGCCAAGGATTAGTCGGGGTTTCGATTACCCCTGGCCGCACAAATGGAGCTTGTTTCTATACTAAGCTTACTGATCCTAAACTTTGTTTTAATAGTAGTGGCTCTGCTGTTTATAGTCTGGCTCTGTCAAAGCTTTCTTTTTGCGGCTCCCTTTCTACCTCTATCTCAGCCTGTAGTAGAAAGAGTGGCACTATTAAGTAATTTACCAAAGTCAGGTAAATTCTATGATCTTGGCTCTGGAGATGGTCGGGTAGTTCGAGCGGTGGCTAAACGTTATCCTGATTCCCTGTGTTTTGGCGTTGAAAAAGCCCTGTTACCAAATTTGCTGGCCTGGGTCCATAATTGTTTCACTACTCTAGAAAATACCAATTACCTTCGGGCTGATTTTAATGCAGTGTCCCTAGATCAGGCGGACTCAGTCTTTCTCTATCTTTGGCCAGATGCTATGGCTAAAATAGCCGACAAGCTCAAAACCGAATTGCCAAATAATGCCCGGGTCATTTCCTGTAGCTTTGAGCTCCCAGGATTTAGCTTGGAATATACCGAAACAGTGCGGGTGAAAAAAAGGAGTTACAAGCTCTACGTCTATTCGAAACCATTTAAGACACTCGTGTCTTAAATAAGTTAGTTGGGGAAAACTAAGTGCATAGGTGGATAAAGGACATAATATAAAAGACAGATATCGTTTTAAAATAGGTTATCTTCATAAAGTGTGCCACGTGAAACAAGATAATCATGTTACACGTAGAACAATAATTAGCTACAGTGTTATAATATTAATTATGTTTGAGCAGCGGTCAAATAAAAAAGATAATAAGCTTATAGGCAATTACGGAGAACAAATTGCAGCTAAATACCTAAAATCTAAGGGTTTTGAGATTTTAAATACAAATTATCTTAAAAAATGGGGTGAGATTGATATTGTTACACGTAGAACAAAAAAAGTTCACTTTGTAGAGGTTAAAACAGTTTCATATGAAACAAAAGAACTATTAATTAGTAACGTTTCACGTGGTAGCTGGCGTCCAGAAGATAATGTTCACCCACAGAAAATCAAAAAGCTCTCTAGAGCAATAGAATCCTGGATTATGGAGAAAAATTACGAAGGAGAATGGCAAATTGATGTTGTCGCTGTAAAACTAGTTTTGCAAGAAAAGTACGCTTCAGTTAAATATTTGCCAAATATTATTCTTTAGTTACACGTGTAACAGGCATAATACTTGCCACGTGAAACATTTCTGTTAATGAACCACCCACGGGCTTACGCTCGGGGTTTCTAGCGACAACTTCGTTGTTGCTAGTAAAATAGCAAAGCTATTTTACTTGTGCCGCTTCGCGACACAAAACTCGCCGCATCCCCGCTCTTACGAGCGGGGTATTGGCGGGGAATAAAATCTATGATATTGGGATGTTCCATGCGTAACTTCAGTGGTCAGTGCTCTAGCTGTATTACTTGTGAGGCATGTATTTTTGGACTTTGATTGCACTCTCTTTGATACTGAGTTTTTTATATTTATCTTGAGCTCGCGTACACCAAAGAAATTAGTGCAAGACCTGGCGGTACTGACTTTACTAAATTTCTCTATCCAGACGTCATTGGTTTCCTGCAGAACTGCAAAGTGTACATTATTTCTGTCACATAGTAACGTTTGGTCCTCGTAGTACCCAGGAAGGTAAGGTGAAGCTGTCAGGGGTAGAAGCATATTTTGATCAATTGTTCTACGTGGAACAGGGAAGTAAAGCTGCGATTATCAAAAATTACCTTAAAACAAAGCATTTTTCTGAAAATGTCACCTTTATTGATGATATGCCCACTCATTTGGAAAATTTTAATCAATTGATTCCAAACGGTACGGTAATCAGAATCCGTCGTCCTAGAGCCAGGGGCAGCGATGTAGAAGACTCTCGTTTTAAAACTTGTGCTAACCTCGAGGAATTTTCTGCCATAATTAACAACTAAGTACAAAACGCTAATATTTCATATGAAATATTAGCTGAAGCCTTCTTGAAAATAGCAAAAAGACTCAATCGCAAGGATTGAGTCTTTTTGCATCTGTCGGGGAGCCGGGAATCGAACCCGGACCACACGGTCCCAAACCGCGCACACTACCACTATGCTACACCCCGAATGAGAAGATAAGCGCACTTGGTGCATTTAAGCTTCGAACTCGGGGGTGAAAGCTACTGCTTACACCCCGTATTCTACTGAATTCGTTACCGATTTCGTGCTCAAGATAATACCATTCATGTTAAAAAAATGCGAGTGCACTTAGATAGTTATTAAGGTTGGGTTATAATATATTGATTATGAAATTCAAAGAAATCAACCCAGAACAAAATTACTCAAATAGATTAATTGAATCTTTTGAAAAATCAAGAATTGGAAGCGATGACGCTTTTAGAAAAATTTATTCCGATTATTCGCACGATATGGAAAGAACAGAAAATTTAGGTGAACTTTATCGCTCCAATTCACCTGAGGTACAATTGGGTAAAATTGCCGAAGCCTTAGTCTTTTCTTTGTTACAAAAGCACAAAATACGGAATCATTTAGAGTTTAGAGCTACGAGTGAATATGACGATTATTTTCATGGTGCAGATGTTGTGGTTGAACCCAAGGGCGCAGTAGTGCAAGCGTTGGCTGCTATAGATATTACTATCAATCAAGAGGATATAAAGGGTAAAGAACGCCTTGAAGCCTATCCAGAATCATTTGAGTCACGACCAGTAGGTCTTGATGCCAAGCTATCAAGGGTTCGACGTTACACCGATTATCTATCAGACTTTGAGCCTTCGGAGGCCAGAAATTTGAAGGCTTGGATGGACGGGGGAGGATTACACCAACCAAGAACTTCAAAAAATGAAATAAAGTTTCAGACAGCTGAAAGATTATTTTTGATGAAGTATTACAAAACACCAGATTCAGCAAAAGAATCTGGTAAAACAGGATATGTTATAGGTGGTCCGCAGGCAATCATTAGTATTGACACTATGTTTATCAATCAAGCATTACAAAATAACGAACAAGCTAAAGAAATGATTGGGGACCTAGCACTTTTGGAGTTTGTGTATTGTATTCAAGCAGAATTAAAATATCTAAAAAAGAAAGTAGAAACCAAGAAGGATCGAAATGTATTTTTTGATACACACTATACGAAAATACAAGCCTGGGTACACATCTTTGAACAGTCGGCTCTAGAGAATATAATTGATAACATTATTAAAAAACACCAAAGAAATCCTGATTTTATAGCTCAGATTAAATATTACGGAGAAGCATTTCAAAAAGCGTACCGGTAATTTATTGTTGGCGACTAGAAAACTGTTTTCTGGTGATGATTTTTATAGACTGCAACATTAGATCGAGGTAAGTCTAATTTATGATTGTGTTTAAAGTTCCCAATACACCGGCGGCTTTTTGTTTGGAAAATTTTTGTAAATAGGGCACAATGATGACTTATGTTGACTTACTATTTTCGTTCAGTTAAAGATGATAGTTTGAAAGAGGTCGCGGAAGCGCGCTCTGGTGTTTGGGTCCACGTCGTGGGGCCAACTGAAGACGAACTCCAAACCTTGATCAATACTTTTTCTTTAGATGAAGACATTATTGAAGACTCAAAAGACTTTTATGAAGTGCCCCGTATGGAAAAGACGGCGGGGACAACTTATTTCTTCACCCGTTACCCGCTAACAGATAAGCAACAAGGCAACTACACTTCGCCACTTTTAATAGTCATGGGAGAAAGTTTTGTTGTGACTATTACTCTTAATAAAATCGAACAATTTGACCAGCTCCTTTCAGGAAAGATCTCGGTACATACCACTCAAAAATCACAGTTATTTATACAGATAATAAATATTTTGACTAACTCGTATGACAAAGAGTTGTTGCGGTTGCGTAAGGGAGTCCATAAAGACAGGGCGCAATTACAAAACATCGGTATCAAAGAAATCGAACGATTGGTTAACTACGAAACGGTCCTAAACAGCATGATTGATAGTTTGGTCCCGACCAATACTTGGCTACAACAGGTGACTGGTGGTAATTATATGCAGCTTTATCAAGAAGATTTGGAAGAAATGGAGGACTTAGTTATTGCTAATAATCAGGTAGTTAACTCGGCCCGGTCAATCATGAAGACGGTCCAAAATATTCGTAGTGCAGCCGAAGCTATCATTACTAGTCGTTTAAATAATGCCTTTCGGATACTCACGGTATTAACTATCCTGATGACAGTGCCCTTAGTGATTTCTTCGTTGTATGGCATGAATGTACCATTACCGTTTCAGGACAGTCCGTATACCTTTTATTTTGTGGTGCTAATTAATTTAGTTCTTTTGGTAGGGTTAAGTTATTTCTTTAGACGGAAGCGCTGGTTTTAATTTGGCTTATGAAACAGCAAGTATTTTTTATTCATGGAGGGAACTCTTTCTCAAAGCGAGAGGATTTTTTGCGTTCCTTAATCTCAGCATCGATTCGAAATCTGCCTGGCAGTACCTCGGTTGATTTTTGGAGTAAATCTCTGTCAGAAGAGTTGGGTGAAGCGTATGAGGTCTTTATGCCTAGTATGCCAAATAAACAAAATGCCGATTATGATGAATGGAGTATTTGGTTTGAAAGGCACTTTGAATATCTAAAGGATGACGCAATTTTGATAGGGTGGTCTCTAGGAGGCATGTTTCTGGCTAAATATTTAAGTGAAAAGACGTTTCCGCAAAAGATTAAGGCCTTGTTCTTGTTAGCAGCACCCTGCGGTACTCAAGTCGACCTTGAAGGTAATGACTGTGGGAGTTTTCAGTTTGATGCCAGTATTTTAAACCAACTCACTGAACGGGTAGGCGCAATCAATATTTGGCACTCGACAGATGATTTTGTGGTGCCTTACGAACAGGCTTTAGATTACAAAAAACATTTAAATAAGGCTAGAATAGTTACTTTTAGCGATAAAAACCACTTCTTAGTACTAAAGTTCCCTGAATTACTGACAGCTATTAAGGATTTGGATTAATTTAGCTTTGCCTGGGCGTAAGAATTCGTTTATTGCTGCGTCTACGTATATAATGGTTCTCATATATGCCGAGTCGAAAACAGACAAGCGACATAGCGGAAGACCAGGAAACAAGCTTCCTGAAGGCTTTTGAAGAGTATAGTGATGCCTTATTTCGCCACGCAGCCATGCGTATTAGTAATCGCGAAAAAGCCATTGATGCTGTTCATGATACCTTCACCAAGGTTTGGTCATATGTCCGACAAGGACATCAAGTCGACTCTTTTCGTTCATTTTTATATAAAGTGCTAAACAACCTCATAATTGATGAGTACCGAAAACATAAAGAGTCTTCTTTAGACGCCCTACTAGAGATTGAAGGTGTTGATGAAGGTTCATTTCCTGAGCTTTCAGAAAGTACTGTTGAAGCTTTGGCGGCGACAATTGATGGACGCAAAGCCTTCGCTTTGCTTGAGGATATCCCTGAGCAGTATCGGGAAGTCCTAATTTTCCGCTTTGTCGATGACTTGGGACCGAAAGAAATTGCTGAGCTGATTGAGGAAAGTGAAAATGTGGTTTCAGTCCGCATCCACCGAGGCCTGCGACTCTTGCGGAACAAAATCGAATCCGGGATAGCTGCTGCCGAAAAGCGACGAGTTACAAAATAAACATGAAACGTTTTAGTCAACAATTTAATAAAAAAGCCAAAGACATCTGTCTAAATTTGGTTGAAAAACGCGATTTGCGCGAGCGGGTTGTTTCCTATATGGAATATCACCCGTTGCCAAATGTCTATCGAGGCGAGACGGCGATGGTGTCTGGCCGGGAGGAGCATTTTATTTTGTTCAACTTCAATAAATGGCGCGTCTTGCGCTGGTCTGGATCAATGGCGCTGCTTTTAGTTGTCAGTATTTCATATATAGCAGAAAATGCGATCCCGGGAGACACCTTGTATGCAATCAAAGTGGGCTTTAACGAAGAACTACGCAGCACTGTGACTCGCGGCTCTTACGAGAAAGTGGTTTGGGAAACAGAAAGACTAAATCGACGGATTGCGGAAGCGCGACTTTTGGCTGATGAAGGACGATTGACACAAGAAGTTGAAGCCGAAGTCGTTTCCGCTATTAAGTTACATAGTGATAACGCTAGACGTGAAATCGAACATCTAAAATTATCTGATAAGGACGAAGCGACACTAGCATCTCTTAGTCTAACCACCGCTTTAGATTTGCAGTCAGTTTCCCTTAATCGTAGAGATAATGGTAATCAAGTAGAGGGAGCATCTCAATCAACAGATCTTATTCAGGCTGTCCTGACACAGACCCAAAACGCTGAATTGATTGCTCAAGATAATGAATTACCTTCTTACAATAGATTAATTGCAAAAGTTGAAAGTGAAACTACTAGAGCTCATGAACTTCTAAAGGGGGTAACAGAATACGCCACCACTGTAGAACAAAGTGATATTAAAAAGCGATTAGATGATATTAATAAGAGAATCGCTACTGCCATGGCTTTATTTGAATCTGATGAGTTGGCCGCTAAACAAGGCCTGGTGAATGCCTTGCAGCAAACAAATCGGCTCATTGTTTTTATGACCAATATTGATGTTAGAGCTAATCTGACTATCGAAGAACTGGTTCCTAATACGTTAACAACTGAGGAGCGTTTTGGAGCATTACAGTTACGAGTACAGCAAACAGATAGTTTGATTGAGTTGGCTGAAATAAAATTGTCTACTAGTACCGCAACTTCAGTCGACGAATCCGTGATAGAGAAAGTTTTGCCTGCCATTGAAAACAGCAAGGTTACCATCGCTAACTTAAAGGAATTATTATTAATTAGTGATGGGGCACAACTAGAAACCATGGAAGCGTTGGCCTTAGACGCCTACAATATTATTTCTGACGTGGTTTCATTACTACAAATTCAGGAGAGAGAAGCATCGAGAGAATTAGAAGCTGAAACACAATCAGATGTAGAGATTCTCCCTGGCCAAGAAAAATCCACAACAACGGAACAACAACGGAAACGCTTTTAGAAGTTTAAATGTTAGGCAGATAAAACAAAAAAACTGGGCCTAGGTCCAGTTTTTTGTCACTTCCTAAACACTTAATTCAATATTTTCTCTGAAAGAAGACTGATCATAAATGGAGCCAGGGTAGTGGCAAAAATCTCAGCTCGATTAGTCAGATTACCACTAACATTTCGAGCTAGAGAAAAACCGGTTTCTTCTAGGATAGTCCGATGGATATAAGAGGTGGTAATAGCACGAAGACTTCCAGAACCATCTCTCTCATCATCTCCTCTAGTGACGATGATACCGATGACCGCCCCAGCTTCATTGATTATCGGTCCGCCCGAAGAACCTTCTTCGCCGACTTGGCTACCCCGAATTGAGAAAACATCAGCAAAGTTTGAGCCATAGGTATAGAGTTCAGAGATAGTAGTGGTTGAAGTGACAGGTAATAAATTGGTGTTTGGCCCATGTCTAAGCAGTGAACCGGCTGGATAACCTACAGCTGTTACTTTTTTATTAGTTATGGTGCGTGGAAGTAAGTCCGAATCAAATGGTAGGGTAGGAAAGATTTCTGGCAAAGGTCCGTCACCCATAGCTTTAGTGACATAAAGAAGAGCATAATCTCGTTCTCCAGTACCGGTTGGAGCTGTGTCATTAATCAAGTCAGCGTTTTCTTGTACCCAAGTTGGGGGAATGTATAAGAGTTCCGCTAGATATTTTGGTTCAGCCGGATTTCCTTGTCGTACAATACATTCAGCTTTACCCAAAATATCAGTCGACCCAAGCAGTAGATATTGAGCTACGTGAGCATTGGTCAAAATGACGCCGTCATTATGAATAAAGAAGCCCGAACCAGTGGTGGTGCGGATGGTAGTATCGGTGATGAAAGTGCAAAATATGTTCACCAATGCGTCAGCTGGATTTTCTGCGTAAATTTGATCAGGATCAATGGTCGTGATAGCTGAAGCCCGCTGGTAGGCCGCGCTCCGTAAGAGAATATCAGGCAAGTTTCTTGTGGATAGTGTAGTTGGAAGGGGATTAAGTGTGGCAGAGTCACTTTCCTCTATAACCGCCTCCTTTTCCGTAGAGGGCATGATCTCAATTATTTTAACAGCTAGCTGGTTGGTGAAAGATAGATAGGCTGTGATAATGGCAACCACGAAGTCAGTTAAAAATTGCATACCTTACAGTATAGCAAGGTCTGGTGGAATTTTTAGTCTAATGGTGGTAGAATCGCTTTGCTACTTTATTATAGGTAGTGTAGGTAAGAGTCTAGTGAAATACTTTTAGGATTATCAAACGTACGCAAGTATTAGTTGGATTCGCGAAGTGTATCTTCGATACAACCGCTGCACTCTGAGCATAAAGAAAAATAAACTTTTCTTTAGCCTCTCATTTGTAGGTTGTAAGCAAAGCTTTTAAAGAGTAAGCAGCAAGTCAGTATCGCGGGGTGTAAGCATAGCTTTCACCCGCTGCGTTCGGCACACGTAAGAAAGCTAGCTTTCTTACGGTACCTCACTTGCGGGTGTAGTTTAGTGGTAAAACGACTGCCTTCCAAGCAGTAGTCGGGAGTTCGATTCTTCTCACCCGCACAGTTCAATAAAATAGCTGCCCCGAAAGGGGCGGTTATTTTATTGGTACTGTGCGGGTGAAGTAAATGCCATTGAGGCATTTACGTGAAGAATCGAAAGACGGAGACGTGTCGCGTAGCGACGGTCGAGTCGGGGTCGACAGCACTTACTAGAATTGGAGCAAAGCGAACAATTATAGTTAGTGACTGGTGACCGATCTTCTCACCCGCACAGCCAACATGAAAAGTCCGCCCCTTTTGATCTAGTCCCCGAAAACCGTACAGGTGTTTTACTTGGGGGTTAGATCACTTTGCCGGTTTTTCTTATACTCGTTTATGAAAGACTTGAAGAGAGATTTTGCGTCATTGGTCTAAGTAAAATTATAGGATCGGATTGCATAATATTTTGGAGGTTTTTTGTCGAACAAAATATTGATGTAGAGTTGACTAGGTCGCTCATCGCGCACTAGCAATTTTGCGCATTAATCTTAAGGCAGTTTACCTTTCACAATAACTTTAGCTTTCTTTTAGATCTCCTTGCATAGCATCAATATACGATTTATCAAACTGTAAAAAAAGTTCTTCGTTTAATAAGTCTTCTTTTCTTGAAGCTTGAGGTAAGTCTCCCTTATCAACTGTAGAAGAGACATCTCTACAGCTAGTGAGTAGAGCTTCTAGCGAATTCTTTGCGGAAGTCAAATCATTCCTGACATAAATACTTAGCATTATCTCGGCGTCTTCTGTGTTTATTCCCTTATGTCTTAGTGACCCTATAGTTCTAATACTATCGTGATCTAAAATACGACAGTCGAGAGTAATATCAACTGGGTGCACGTATCCTGTTGGTCTCTTGTACAAACCTCCATGTGCATACCCATTCTTATGCAAAATACCAACCTGTTCACCTAAAGTTTTTGCGAACCAGCGAACATATTCAAGTATTGTAAAATTCTCTGCTCCAAGTTCTGCTTCAACTCGTTCAATTGCTAATCCAAAAGCTTTGGCTTTGCGTTCTTTCAGCCATTTTTTGTTCGAGCGTGCAAAAAACTCAGGATCTTCATAATCACGTACTCTATGATCTGATCCAGTTGCCCGTACGTACACAGCGGGATCAAAATCCTCAGGCAGTAAGCCTTCTTGCTTAAGCTCAGCAACTTTAATAATTCCCTTACCTGGATAAAAGATTGTATCGAGTTTTATAATTGCTAAACCTCGTGAAGTGCGTATACCAAGCGCCGACAACTTTTCTCCATTGTCATAATCTAAGTAGGCATCTTCAACAGACATTAGCCCGAATACAGTATCGCGATAATAACCGCCCAGCTCTATTTTTTTTGGACTCAGTGTTCTTCGATGACGTTCAGGGAGGATATGACGACCTTTAAAAGCTTCCATTATTGGCCCTACTCCACCCAAACTAACAAACCCTGTTCCTTTAATGTTTATCTTACCAAGGTTGTTGCCATGACGATCGTGTACATCTTCATTGGAAAAAACTAAAGAACGATTATGTCCTGGGCGATGATCAACCCATAATCCATCTGGACTTTCTGGTTCTATGGCAAAATGCGCAAAGTCGAGCAGTTGCTCATCTGTAAGATCGTTCAGTTCGATACACTCTTCACTTCTTCTTTCAAGAACGCCTTCCATACGTTCGATCTTTACTGGATATTCTTCCAAACTTTCTTTTATTCCAACAGGGCGAAGCTGATTTGGTAATCGTTCAGTCATAGTAATGAATATTATTTACTTACAATTATAGACAAAAAATTAAAAGAATCAAAACCACTTATGACTAATTTTGAGTCAAAGCTGTTCTAACATCGTCCCATAAGGTGTACAAAAGAAATTTAACCCCTAAATTAGTTGACGAATCAGTTCGATTCTTTATACAATCCTAATATGCGAATAATTGTGATTGGCGGAATGGGTAGTGGCAAAAGTACGCTAACAAGAAAAATTGGTCATAAATTTAGTATTCCAAGACTTGAATTGGATCGATTGTGGTTTGAGGCTGGCGGCCATGACTGCTTGGTTAGTGGTTGCACCGATGAAGAAAAACAATTAGTTACAGAAAAAATACGCCAAAAGATTTCTGATTTTCTATCAGTTAACAATCAATGGATTGTGGACGGTACTCATTCTAAAGTTCAACCATTAGTGGCACAAAAAGCTGACACAGTTGTATTAATTCAGAGATCGATATTGAAACGATTATTCAGTCATGTTGTACGGGTAATCAAAGGTAAAGATCGACACCCTGAAACAAGTTGGTGGGAAGACTTGTTGCATACCAAAACTATCTTTGATCGGTGGCTTCGCGGTGGTCATAACACACAAAATGAGGCTGCGATGTTATACAAGGATAAATTGGTCATACTAAAAAGTTTCAAAGAAATTGATGATTATTTTAATTCGTTAGTGTAAAAACTTCTAACATCGCCCCACAAGGTGCACAGGTGAAAAAGCGCCTTAATGATCTGACCCCCAATAAATGGACAGGAAATTAAAAACACCCTGTCCATTTATTCGTATATAATCAGATCATTATGAAGAGAAATAAATTCAGCGAAGCAGACCAAGCATTGCTTAGCACAAACAAA